>Ga0209482_1000325_pt1 | contig 42819 bp, 41 predicted proteins | sample CoawatmetaG10DNA_FD_187512 | JGI IMG/M metagenome (GOLD analysis project Ga0209482, IMG submission 187512) | Marine microbial communities from the West Antarctic Peninsula - Coastal water metaG104-DNA (SPAdes) (version 2) | ecosystem: Environmental > Aquatic > Marine > Coastal ...
ATTCTTACAGCCGATTTGCAGAACGCTACTGTTCAAGTAGGAAGTACTCCGGCAACGAGCGATTACGATGACTTTGACTTTATCATTACTCAATCAGCCGATGGCACTCTGATATTTACTCCTAAGGACGGCGTTACTGACCCAATGGTTACCAGCGTTCTGACGAGCTCTGCCACAAGCCCAGCCTGGAGCACCGCTAACGAATCTACAGTGAATTTTGCCTACACTAACGCACAACTTCAGACAGACATGCTGCGGGGCGCTATTCATGGTAACTACCCCAATACCAGTGATAAGCATTCCTATATTAGTTTTACTGACACCAATGGCAACACCATTATGGTATCGCGTGATGACAGTAGTGGTGCTGAACTTAAAGATCGAAGTGACTATGGCGGTAATGGCAGCGAGACCATCAAGAATTTGGCTGAAACCCTTCAGGTAGCCACCGCGGTGAGCAGCAGTGATCCCGCAACAAGTAGCTACTCGGGTTTTGACTACACCGTCGGTTATGATAGCAATGGCTTGATTTTCACGCTGAAAGATGGCCGCTCACTCGGGTCCGGCACTTTTGAAGCGCGCCGGTCTGGCGCTAGTTCAAGTAATCAAGATGGCTACGAGTGGCAGACCACAGGGACCTCAGGTGCCCATGGTGGTCCAGCTGATGTCTACCCCTATGGTAGCACACTAGGAGGCACGGCCACCTCTGGTTCCGCATCCTTGGGCTCACTCGCTGAGACCCAAAATGGAGCCCCAGGCACAGAGACCTTGGCGGGTTTAATAGCCGCTATTCAGGCAGATCAAGACTACCCAGCTAACTTGGGTTCAAACAATAATGGCGTCGGTGGCGATAACGGAGCCGCAGATGATCTTCGTTTTACCGTGGCGCTCTCTGGTACTGGCCAAGGAATCGTGTTTACACCGCAGGGCACCCCAAGAAACCCTGATTCTGGCATGGCCATGTTTAGCGCAAAGCGCACATCTAGCGCCTCCACTAGCCTTTACGATCTCAGTAATTTAGGTAATTTAACCGGGGCCACCGGGGGTAGTTACACTGCATTACAGTCAACTCCAACAACGCCAGGATCAGGCAATTACTCTAACACCGGCACTATTAATAGTACGGTTGGAACGACAGGTGGCGGTAAATTCCGAATTGCTTGGAGTGATGCGCAATTGCAAGCGGATCTTTTGTCGGGCCGTATTGAAAATTATGATGATACGGGTGCTGAGGATCGAGCTTACATCAGCTTTACCGATAACGACGGTGATACCATAATGGTTAAGCGCTCTCAAATTACTACGCTAATTGGTCCCGCGGGTTCTGAAACCATTACCGGCTTGGTCACTGCTCTGCAAGGAGCCACTGCGGGCACTAACAGTAATGGGTTGTTTGCAAGACATGCCTATGCTGACTTTGATTACACTATTTCGTCGGACTCAAGCGGTCTTATTTTCACACCAAGAACCTCACCGGCCATAGGCGATAGCCTGTCCTTGCAGATGCGACGCAGTCGCAATGACTCAGAATACACGAGTTCGAACAATGACGGAGCAAGCTATGCTACCGAGCAGCCGCTACGCCATACCATTATTGAAGACCGTGGACTGATTCCGGGCACGCCAGGCACGCCAGGTACGCCCAGCGGACCTACCTATTTAACCAAATACAGAACCGAGACGGTATTTGATTCTGCGCGTTTGACCATTACTCGCGACAAGAGCCAGTTAAAAACTAATTTGCAGGACATTATTACTTCCTATAACGACCTTGAATCTTTAATTGATGAGCTCAATACTGATGAAGCTGTCGAAGCAGGCCTGTCTCTGGCGGGTGAGGGCTCATTGCTTCGCTCCGTTCAGAGCCGCATTTATAACGCGTTAACGGCCAGTTCCTCTACGGCTAGTGGAACGGTTGATGCGGTACGTGATCTGGGTATTAGTGTTGATCGCTACGGTAAATTGCAGTTTAATGAAGCTAAATATGACACCCTGATCGCTACAAACTGGGACGATGTGGTCACCATGTTAACCGCAGATACGACTAATCAAAGTCTTTTCGGCTTGGCTCCGAAAGGTCTAGGACAAGATGTTGCTACGATTATTAATGGTTTGTCTGCCTCTACGCTGGACGGTGATGTTCAAAATGGTTTAATTGCCAACCGAACAGCAGCCTTGACCAAAAATGAAGAGAGTTATCAGGCTGAGCTGACTAAGCTGGAAGCGCGCATGGCTGTGTTATATCAGCGTTACTTGACTCAGTTTACGGCCATGGAAACACTCATGAATAGCCTAAATAACACCCGAGACTATATGAAAAGTCAGATAGATGTTATTACCAGTGCCTATGATAAGAACTAAATGAGCGGTGAATGAGAGAGCTCTAGTTTTGCGCCGGTCACTACCGACATACACTTACTAGTTTGCACTCAGTAGTTTTAATACCGACTTAGCATCCATATTAGCTTGGGCTAACAGCGCAGTGCCTACCTGCTCAAGTATCTGTTGTTTTGCCAGTCGTGCGGTTTCAGTAGCATAGTTAGTGTCTTCAATGCGGCCTCTGGCGACCGATGTTACTAAAGACGAGGAGTGCAAATTGTCAACTGCATACTCCAATCGGTTTAGCGAAGCGCCATAGGTTGCGCGCTGAGTGGCAACCGCACTAATAGCGGTGTCAATATCGGTCAATGTGGTATTGAGATTATTGCCTAGACCGGCTGTTTTCCATGAGGAAAAATTACCCCCTAAACCAGCATCTGTGAGGTTAAGATCGCCAAAATCGATCGTCAGCGTCTGTTCTACCCCCGCGTTACTTCCCACCTGGTACGTTACAGAGCTGCCACCGCTCTCATCAGCATTGCCATCAATAATATTTCTACCATTGTAACTAGTGGTGTCCACCAGGCGATCAGTCTCTTGAGCCAGGGTGGTAAATTCCGTGTTGAGGAGAGCAACATCGCTAGCGCTGTTTGAGCCGTCTGCAGCTTGAACCACAATTTCGCGCATGCGCTGAAAAATATTGGTTATGGTATCAGCAGAATTATCTGCAATCTGCACCATAGAAATGGCATTATTAGCGTTTCTAGCCGCCTGATTAAGGCCATTAACTTGCGAGGTTAGCCGCGTAGAAATGGCCAGCCCAGCGGGATCATCTGCTGCAGAGTTAATACGTTTACCGGTAGATAGCCGTTCAATAATCCCATCTATAATACGGTCATTACGGTAAAGAGCGCTCGCTGTTTGCGCCGCTGCTGGGTTAGAGTTAATTGCAACCATGGGTTATGCCTCCACGCCTATGAGGGGTAAATATTTTGCTTGTTAGTGGTAACCACTAACAAGCAAAAAAGGTGTCCTACAATCCGCTTACTATTGTTTTATGTACATTTTGACGAATAAAAGCGGCAAAATCATGCCATTTTTATGGAATTTAGCATAGATAGGATGTTTTAAACAACAAAAACGTATGTATGGAGGCGCTTTAGTAGCGTATTTAATAACAAATAGTTTATTAGTAGGTGCTTGGTTAGCAATAATGCAGGCGTATCGCAGAAAAAAATATCTATGATTTGATTACGGTCAAAATGTTAGTACGACACGCTAGATTTTTTGAGATAAGTAGAATTTCCAGTGAGTGTTGGAGACTGGATCATGCAGTTAAGCATTAAACGGAAAGACTATGGTTATTGTTTAAACCAGATTTAATATGACGATTAAGGACTAAACAGAGGTGTATTTTTTAGGTATTAAATATCAGCGGGTAAGGCGAGTAACAGTTTTAGCAAGAGTAAAAAGAATTTTCAAAAAATTATTACTGGTTTACTACGCTTGCTATATCATTTTTAGAGTGTGATTGATTGGGGTCAGTAAAGCGGCTTTGTTATAAGTAATAGCTGCTCTCGTTCCCCATCTCAATCTCCATTTCTTGACTATATCTTATCTTACTACAGTTACAATATTTGGCCCCTTCACGCATCGTTAGCAGGTTGCTTTTAAAGAATCCCCGGCACTTTCGTACCGGGTTTCTCGGCCCACTAAAAGACTAGTTTTGTTGCAGCAACGCGTGAAGACTAGCTTTTTATTGTAATAGTGCCAGAACAGACTGCGCCTTCTGGTTAGCCTGAGCTAACATCGCAGTACCTGCCTGTGAGATGATCTGACTACGAGCAAGAGACGTTGTCTCGGTAGCGTAGTTAGCATCTTCAATTCGACCTCGTGCAGTGGCCGTTGCCAATGACGATGAGGCCAAGTTATCTACCGCATACTCCAATCGGTTCATCGTCGCACCGAAAGTTGCACGCTGGGTGGCAACGCCATTGATTGCAACATCAATCTTATTCAGTGTGGCGTCAAAGTCGCTACCCATACCTGTTGTTTTGAAGGAGCTAATATCAGCGCCCATTGGACCGACATTAGAACCATCAGTTTTTGTCAGGGCACCACTACCTGCTGAAGTAGCATCCACTCCGTTGCCGAATTCCTTGGCAGTCCATGTTAGCGATGTGCCAGCTGAACTTACTGTATAGGCTAGATCATCATATCCAGTTGCGCCCTGCAAAGCGGTTGCTTGAGCAGTGGCATCAGTATGGGTAGCGCTTGCCACTGATATGGTATTGCCTTGCCCATCATTAAAGGTCAGTTCTGCTCCAGTGCTTGATAAATCGGTTACGGAAGCAATGGTCCATGACTCGTAAACACCAGCGTCGGCGCCCGCAGCAAGATTGAAATCACCAAAATCGACAGTTAATGTTTGGCCAGCATTAGCACCAATCTGGAAAGAAACTCTAGCCTCACCTGAGCCCGCTATTCCACCGGCATCACCGTTTAGGAGCTTCTTGCCGTTGAACTCGGTAACATCAACGATTCGATCTATCTCCTCGGCTGCTTCTTTAAATTCTACATCCAGTACCGCTCGGTCGGAGACAGAGTTAGAGCCATCAGCGGCTTGAACTACGATCTCGCGCATTCTTTGCAGAATGTTACTGATTTGCTCAGCAGCACCATCAGCTAACTGAACCATAGATGTAGCGTTGTTAGCATTACGGCCAGCCTGGTCAAGACCACGAACCTGGGCGGTCATCTTAGTGGCAATGGCTAAGCCTGCTGCGTCATCTGCTGCAGAGTTAATGCGCTTACCTGTAGACAAGCGCTCCATAGTACTAGTCATAGCGCGATCATTTTGGTTAATCGAGTTGGCGGTTAACATGGCCGCCGAATTTGAGTTAATAACAGTCATTTTAATGTCCTCTACAATAAATTAGTCTTCGGGTAAAAAGTTTAGATTTACCCAAATCTGTTGGGATAATCTTTTCGTGCGTTGCTAAACCTATTATCGACATAAGCTAAATTTTCTTTAACACTTAGCTTTCTAACTCACTGACTTTGTTGAATCTTCTTGTCTTTCTATGCAGTGTCTGTGTTAACAAGTTAGCGACTTTTTTGCGTTGCTGAGTATTTAATCGACACATAAAAAATATACTTTAACGTGGCAAAAGGGTGCCATTAGTCGGGTAAAAAGTGGCTAGCAGGGCGAGTCAATAAACGGCACTTATTAGGCCGCCGAACATTGATGGCGAACTGGACGGGCACGCTCATTAACATTAGTTACGATAAATGTGCTGCCGAAAAAGCGACGTCTTTTTTTGAGCAAAAAAAACCCTCTAAGAAGAGGGTTAGGAGAAATTATGGTTAGAGCCTGAAGCAAATTTGCTAACGCCGAGCTAATTATTTTTCACTCAGCTGCCTTTGCGTTTAGGTCTATAGGGTCTTATCGAACAGCACGCCTTTGAGAGATTCGATAGTTTCAGCAATCTTAAGTGCGGCTTCACCTGGAAACTTGACGATAGATTCACCGGTATTAGTGTCTTTTACTTCTACTACAAAGCGCTGTGAAGATTTGTCTACATAAAACGCCAAGCTTGTGTTGGCAGACTGAAAGACTTGATTGATTTCGATTATCGCAGCATCCACTTTTTTTTCAGTTGGCTGGCTGGTGGTCTTACTAATAACAGAAGCGGCACTAGCGGTTTTAACAGTTGACGCGATATGGTCCATCGCTTTAGCTGAGCTAGTGCTCATGCTGCCAGCATAATTGGATGCTTGGCGTGCGCTTACTGCGGCCCCTGCTGCCGGCATTGAGATCTCTGCATTTGTCATAATATTCACCATATTTAGCTGTTTTTCGTTGAATGCTTGAGACTGATTTTGGATATTATACAGTCGGCATTGTTTTCTCTATCGTCAAACATCGACACAACTGTCTTTATCTTTAGGCAAAAATGTTAAATTTTTCATTTAAGAGACGACGAACTAGATTGTTGGTAAAGTACTGCATGAAGATCTGCGCAGTCTTTTTAAAGCTCACATTAAAAGACCATGCTTTTTAGCGGCTTTGTGCTATGTCAGATTAGATGTCTACCTTTACCCATAATGATTAAATCGGCAACAAGCTCAAGGACTTTAATCATTTATCAAGCTGCTTTCATGCTCAGAACACCCACAACACGCATAGCATCTATAGTCTGACCAGTGGTATCGGCCTGGTTGTTCAGCCGCTATACTATCGGTCGGCATTAAATCGGAATTCTCAGACTGTTGAAACCACTAGTAATCTTTCTTAATGCCGTTGAATCGTTTACCGAGATTACCGGCCGCCTTATTGCATGGTTAACCATGCTCATGGTGCTATTAGTGATGCTAGTGGTGGTCACGCGATATTTTTTGGAGATTGGATCGATTGCTCTACAAGAGGCGGTGACTTATTTACATTGCCTAGTGTTTTTGATGGGTCTGGCGTTTACGCTAAAGCACGATGGTCATGTGCGAGTTGATATTTTCTATCGCGGGTTTTCGCCAAAGTCTAAGGCCATGGTCAATCTGGTGGGTGGAATTTTCTTTTTGGTACCGGTCTGCTTGTTAATATTTTTTACCAGCTTGGACTATGTTTTAGCCAGCTGGGCAATTCAAGAAACGTCAGCTGAAAATAATGGACTTCCGTTTGTTTATTTACTGAAAACGCTCATGTTACTCATGCCTGCTACGCTGTTACTACAGGGTATTGCTGAAATTATTAAAAGTGGTTTGGTGATCAGTGGCGCAGATATTTCAGAGGCTCAAATAGCGAATAATAACGAGCCTATAATCTGATGGCTGAGTTTATTCCCTTTTTAATGTTTCTAGCCGTTTGTTTGGTCTTAATGGCCGGATATCCCGTGGCTTTTTCTCTGGCGGGTACGGCGCTGCTGTTTGCCATGGTGGGAACGGTTACCGGCCACTTTGACATGGCGTTTATACAGGCCCTGCCTAATCGGTTGTTCGGCACTATGGAAAATACCACATTGATTGCGGTGCCGCTGTTCATTCTCATGGGAGTGATGCTTGAGAAATCAAAGTTATCAGAAGATCTGCTTGAGAGTATGGCTGACCTCTTTGGTGAATTTCGCAGTGGCCTAGGTATTTCGGTAGTGTTGGTTGGTGCATTGTTAGCGGCCAGTACCGGTATTGTTGGTGCCACAGTGGTGACAATGGGGCTTATGTCATTACCGACGATGTTAAAGCGCGGCTACTCTGCCTCCCAAGCAACAGGCCTTATTGCAGCCACGGGAACACTGGGGCAGATTATTCCACCGTCCATTGCGTTAGTGTTACTTGGCGACACCCTCTCTAGTGCCTATCAACAGGCGCAATTAAATATGGGTATCTTTACACCTAAAACGATCTCTATCGGTGATTTATTTGTGGGTGCGCTTATTCCTGGATTATTACTCGTCATATTTTATTGTGTTTATTTGGTTCTTTTTTCTCGTCCAGCGAAAATTGACTATGAGGCGCAAAGTACAGGCAGGGCTAGCCTATCAAGGGCGATGAAAAACTTATTGCCCCCCGTGTTTTTAATTGTGACAGTGTTGGGTTCTATTCTTACTGGGATAGCCACCCCAACCGAGGCTGCCGGCGTTGGGGCTTTTGGCGCCACTACGCTAGCTGCCATTAAAGGCCAGCTAAACTTCACCAAACTGCGTGAGGTTGCCCTTAGCACTACGCAGGTGACATCTATGGTGTTTTTGATACTTATCGGTGCGTCAGTGTTTTCGTTAGTCTTTAGAGGCTTTGGTGGGGAAGAAATTGTAGAGCACTTCTTTACCAATCTGCCAGGGGGAATTATCGGCGCTACATTATTGGTTATGGTTGTCATCTTTTTACTGGGGTTTATTCTCGATTTTATTGAAATTACGTTTGTGGTGGTACCTATAGTTGCGCCGGTACTACTGGCAATGGGTCTTGACCCAGTATGGCTTGGGATAATGATTGCGATTAACTTACAGACCTCATTCTTGACCCCACCTTTTGGCTTTGCACTATTTTATTTGCGAGGGGTGGCACCGGCCAGCGTGGAAACCTCAGACATGTATCGTGGAGTAGTGCCCTTTATTGGTTTACAGCTACTGCTGATGTTACTGCTATCTATTTGGCCAGAGATCGCTACTTGGCTGCCGAGCAAGATTTATAACTAATCATAGTTTGATCTGAGTAAAGATACGCTCTCTTAATGACTCCTCTTCATTGACCAAGTTATGATTTGCGCCCTCAATGATACTCACCTGCAAGGCATGACATTTCGATCGATACTGGCTAAGGTTGTATTTCCAGTCAAGGGTTTCATCATTGTCTCCCTGAATAATACGCATTGGATAGTCCAGATCGCTCGCTTTAGCGAATTCTGAAATCCATTGATCTGCGGCCCCAAGCCAATCAAGTGGCATCCGAGTGGGCTGCAAGGGGTCTTGGTCACGCAAAAAAGCTAAAAATTCAGTATCAGAGGAGCTAGACCGAGGCGGGCTTTTGATCGATTTAACAAACCAGCGCAACAAATAGTAAAACCGACGGATTTTTTTCCAGTCCCAGGGGTGTAGCATTGGGGCCAGCAGATTCAATGACGCAAAGGGGTAGTCGCTTGTAGCGGTTTTGTTAAGGCAATGTTTAGTTAATACAGCGCCCCCCATACTTTGACCAATACCATGTAACGATCCCGTAAAGTGTGCCTGACAAAGTGCAATAACTGATTTTACCTGATCAACATATCCGCCAAAGTCCGTAATTGAGCAGGCCGTACCTGCTGACAAACCATGACCTTTTAAGTCCAAACAAACGACGGCCATTTGACGCGCCAGCAGATGGCGAATGAGGTGCCCATAAAGGCCAGTGTGGTCCATGTAGCCATGGACGATAATGACCGTGCCAAGGCTGTTAATAGGACGCCATGACATAATGACGGTTTGACGATCCTCGGTTGTACCTGATGTCAGCGTAAGATCGGGCGTTGCCAATGGCAGTTGGTAAAAGCGCAAATAGTCAGTTAACCCATTAATGGGGGTATCTGCGTTAACGATTGCGTCACTGAATAGCGGCATTGCCAAGCGCAGATTATTGAGGGTTTTTTTATCAGGGGTGCTACGTCGCTTGTGCATTTTTTAGGTCCGATTAAAGGATGCTTGTGGCTACCGCACAAGTATCTTGTCAGATATTGCCGGCATTGCAAACCAAAGATCGGTTGACCAAGTTCTGTGGATAAAACCAAAAAACCCCAGGTGATTAACCTAGGGCTTCAAGCACTACAGAACTTAGACGATGAGCTTACTCGTCGGTGGCCAGAGATATATCATAGACCCCGGCTTCGCGAGCCTGGTCAGAAATCTTTACAAACATCTCAGTTTTAGCTTTTGGATGAGAGCTAATCACGACTTTAGCTTCTGGTTTCTCAGCATGCAAGCGTTCAACATTGGCACGCACCGCGCGAATATCAATTCGCCGACCTTCAAGTGTTAACTCATTACTTTCAGAAACTCGGAACACGATATTAGTGTTTTCGGTATCCGGTGGTGGCTGATCAGATACTGGCGGACGACTCACGCCTAGGCCTGACTCATTGACAAATGAGGCCGTTACAATAAAGAAAATCAACATAATGAAAACCACATCAAGCATGGGAGTCATATCGATTTCGTTTTCTTCTTGTTCCCTACGTCTTTTTCCAAGCGCCATTATTGCGTTTACCTTTGCGTAGCTAGATTTTATTCGGTGTCGGCATTTTACTGATTTTTCCGCAAAATACTAGAGCCCCAGCCTACCTGATTGCTTCGAATATATATTATCATAACTTATGACGCGGTTAGCTGTGAATTTAGATTCAAAAAAGATTAACATCCGCAAAAAACATTTTAAAAACTACTCAAAGCAGAGTATTTTTTATAAATCGCTATTAAACAGGAGTTTATCTCTCAAATGCCTGAATTACCCGAAGTCGAAACAACTCTTAAAGGCATCACCCCTTACATTTCAGGTGAAAAAATAATCCGACTAATAGTGCGACAAGGGTCATTACGATGGCCAGTGACGCCAGATATGTCTCGGATTGTTGAGCAGCAAACGGTTATCGAGGTATCCAGACGGGCAAAATACTTAATTCTACGGCTCTCTCATGGCTCAATTTTGGTACATCTGGGCATGAGTGGTAGTTTGCGGATTGCTCAAGCTAATACAGAATGGCGCAAGCATGATCATATTGAAATGCAGCTTGCCAATGGTACGGCATTGCGTTATCACGATCCACGGCGTTTTGGATGTTGGCTATGGAGCGAAGGTACACATCACCAATTGCAACACTTGGGGCCAGAACCATTAACCTCCGCTTTTAATGGGGACAGACTCTGGGAGCTAGCCAAGAAACGAAAGGTCGCGGTAAAACCTTTTATTATGGACAATAAAGTAGTGGTAGGGGTGGGTAATATTTATGCGTCAGAAGCTCTGTTTCGAAGCGGCATTAGACCAGACCGAGCCGCTGGGAGGGTGTCCCAAAAGCGTTACCAAGTACTGGGAGTACATATCAAAGAGGTGTTAGCCGCAGCGATTGAACAGGGAGGAACTACCTTGCGCGATTTCGTTAACAGCAATGGTGAACCCGGATATTTTCAGCAAACGCTAGCAGTCTATGGGCGCGCAGGCCAAGAATGTAATCACTGCAGTACCGTCCTTAGAGAGCTGCGTCTGGGTCAGCGTAGTTCAGTATTTTGCCCAACTTGTCAACGCTAGCAATGGGAGTCTGGAGCCCTTACTGGAATTTTCTAACTAAAGCATCGGCTACATTGGGAGGAACAAATTTAGTCACATCACCCTGCAGAGACGAAATTTCGCGTACTAGTGAGGATGAAATATAAGAAAACTTCTCTGCTGGTGTTAAAAAGATACTCTCCACGTCAGGACTCAGAGCTCGATTCATGTTGGCCAGTTGAAACTCATATTCAAAATCTGATACCGCACGCAGACCACGCATGACTGCGTCAGCATTGCAGTCTTTAACAAAGTTCACCAATAAATAGTCAAAGCCTTTTATTTCTACGTTGGGTAAATGGCTAAGACACTCCCCCGCCAGGGCGATTCGCTCCTCAATAGTAAAAAGGGGGCTCTTCTTCTGGCTGCTGGCAATAGACACAATGATTTTATCAAATAGTTTTGATGCTCTTTCGATAAGATCAATATGACCATTGGTAATGGGATCGAATGTGCCTGGATAAACAATAGTCTTCATGGACTAAAACCACCGCTGTAAAGTATTTAGGCGAGCATGGTACTTAAATTAAACCGTTGACTCAAATCGAGTATACAGCATGTACCGAACACCACCGGCTATTTTGTCCTTTTGTAACTGCCAGTTTGGCGGTGCGACAAAGCACCTATCATCGCTGGGGAGCTCACAATAAATGAGCGCTTTGTCTGCTAGCCACCCGTTTTTCTCTAGCAGAAGACAGCTTTTGGTGTGGAGATCTTCGGCAAATGGCGGGTCTATAAATACTATGTCAAAGCGGACAATGTCCTTGTGGTTAGTCAAAAAATTGATGCAGTTTGCGTTAATAATACTGAGCTCGGCATTAAGTAAGTCGCCATTGGCCTGAAGTTGTCTAATAGTGTCTGGATTATTATCTAGAGCGGTGCAACTCGCCGCTCCTCTCGATAATGCCTCTAAACCGAGTATGCCGGAACCTGCATAAAGATCGAGGCAATGGGCGCCATTAATACGGGATGTCAGCCAATTGAACAGCGTTTCTCTAATTCGCTCACCGGTAGGTCTCAAGCCTGGTGCCTCAGCAAATGCAATTTTGCGACTACGCCAGCGACCACTAATAATTCTTAGACTCGAGATCTCTGGAGAGCGGGCGTTATTTTTTTTAATCGACAAATTGATGCCCTAAGATCGTGACTTTTGACCACTTTTTCTAATGTAAATGGTAGGATACACCAAAATTCATTAACTGTAGCGTACGGATATTCATGGATTCTCAGCCACCTAATAATGACGATGTAAAACCGGCCAAACGATCGTTCTTAGATCGCTTTAGAGGTAGCACTAAAGGTGTTGAGAAGTCGTCTATTGATAACTCAGATAAAGCGCTGTTAGAGCCTAAAGTGTCCTTTGCAGAGCGCATGCGCTCTGCACTATCACGGACAGGGGAGGGCCTTGGAGGTCTTTTTCTAGGCAGCAAGGCGATTGATGGTGAGTTACTGGATGAGTTAGAAACAGCATTATTAATGGCGGATGTCGGCATTGAGACTACCTCGTCTATTATTGCCGAATTGACCCAACAATTGAGTCGTCAGGCACTTAAAGATGGCGCCGCACTAAAGACCGCACTTCAGGAAATTTTAATAAATAGGCTGCGAGTATGTGAGTCTGATATTGATTTTGACGCGTCGGGTAAGCCCTTTGTGATGTTTGTGGTAGGTGTCAATGGCGTCGGCAAAACCACCACCATTGGTAAGTTGGCGAGTCGACTTAAAAAGCAGGGCAAGTCAGTCATGTTGGCCGCTGGAGATACTTTTAGAGCGGCAGCGGTAGAGCAATTGCAAGTCTGGGGTGAACGTAATCAGGTACCAGTGATCGCTCAGCATACTGGAGCAGACAGCGCGTCGGTTATTTTTGATGGTATTCAGGCCGCCAAGTCGCGTGGCGCTGACATTATTATTGCCGATACTGCAGGGCGGCTGCACAACAAAAGCAATTTAATGGAAGAGTTGAAAAAAGTTAAACGTGTTGCCGGAAAAATAGACGAAAGCGCACCTCATGAGGTTTTGCTCGTATTGGATGCTGGGACAGGCCAAAATGCAGTGGTGCAAATGGCTGAATTTAATCAGGTGGTCGGTATCACCGGTATTGCTTTAACTAAGCTTGATGGTACCGCGAAAGGCGGAATCATCTTTGCTTTAGCAGATAAGTTTTCAGTGCCAATAAGGTTTATTGGTGTTGGTGAGGGGCAGGACGATCTTCAGCCCTTTAATGCGCAAGAGTTTGTTCAGGCTCTGTTGGACGTGGAGAAATAGGTCTTATACCGATGATTCGTTTTGACAACATTAGCAAGCGTTACCCCTCAGGTCTGGAAGCGTTAAAGCGCGTCAACTTTGAACTTGAGGCTGGCGAAATGGCTTTTCTTACTGGACCATCGGGGGCGGGTAAAAGTACCTTGCTGAAGTTGCTAATGTTAATGGAAAGACCATCATCAGGAACTTTGCTAATTAATGGTAAAAATTTAAACCGACTCTCGCGATCACTAATACCGTCCTATCGACGACAAATTGGTGTGGTTTTTCAAAACCATCAGTTATTGTCAGATCGGAGTGTCTTTGAAAACGTTGCTTTACCGCTACAAATTTCCGGATATCCGTCATCAGAGACTGGTCGTCGCGTGCGCGCTGCACTTGACGGGGTTGGGCTTCTTGGCAAAGAATCACATAATCCGCTGACCTTATCTGGTGGTGAGCAGCAAAGAGTTGGTATTGCTCGTGCGGTGGTTCACAAGCCTAAAATATTGTTAGCCGACGAGCCAACGGGTAATTTAGATCCTACTTTGTCGGCAGAGATTATGGCGCTTTTTAGGCGCTTCCAAAGCGTTGGCGTGACAATTTTGATTGCCACCCACGATATAAACTTAATTAATTCTCTGGACCATCGGATTATGCATCTTGAGGATGGCATTTTGACTGATGATGGTGCGCACTCCAATGGTCGGTAGCCTCAATAAACGGGATACGGCCCGGGGCGCTAGTGATCAAAAGGTCAGATTAGTTGATCGGTGGCGCAGCTACAGGGCCCATCACCGAACCACTTTCTCAACAACTCTGCAAAAAATGGCTCGAGAACCGATACAAACGACCCTTACGGTAGTGGTTATTGCTATTGCTCTAGCGTTGCCATCAGCGATGTTTTTAGCGTTGCACAATGTGCAACAGCTAAGTAGTGGCTTTGAGTCTTCGGCGCAAATAACCGTGTTCGTCAAAAAAGAGACAAACAGCCAGCAGGTTGCACAGCTAGGAAAACAGCTAGATGACTTACCTGAGGTGTCGGCAATAATTTTCATCTCCGCTGATCAGGCGCTTGAAGAATTTAGAGCACTATCAGGGTTTGGTAGCGCACTTCAGTATTTGGATGAAAATCCACTGCCAGCAGTATTTTTGGTGCAGCCTGCGATGTCCGGTGCCACAGACCTAAAGCAGGCGCAACAATTGGTGAAGGCTATTGACCAGCTTGCCGCGGTGGAAGATGTTCAAGTTGATATGCAGTGGATACAACGATTGGCCACTATTACAGAGGTTAGCAAAAAGCTTGTATTGGCGATGGGTATGGCTCTTGGTGTTGGTGTTTTATTAGTGATTGGAAATACTATCCGCCTGGCGATTCAAAACCGTAGAGAGGAAATTATTGTAGTAAAATTGGTTGGCGCAACAGACGCCTACGTGCGCCGTCCATTTCTTTACACTGGCTTATTGCTGGGCCTGTTTGGCGGGGTTATGGCGTCGATATTATTGCTTGGAAGCTTTTTTTGGATTGGTCGGTCAGTCGCTGTGCTGGCTGATTTATATCAGAGCCAGTTCCAACTGGCGGGCCCTGGATTGGCGGGTATTTTGGCGCTTTGTTTGCTTGGGGCACTGATTGGACTGGTGGGTGCTTGGATTGCTGTAATGCAGAATCTGCGAGCCATTGAGCCAAAGTAAGGAAAATTTGAGCTAAACCCTTGGTAAACACGTAAATATCTAGGTTATGATGAACTTTTTAAGATTTGGAACGACTAAACAATTAATGCTATTATGATCGACCAGCGACTTTAAGAGGAAGTCATGAGTAAAGCTTTACAAACAATGGAATGGATGACCCCCGGCGCTAATCTGAATGCTTACATTCAGGGGACCGGAACTGTGCCTATCTTAACGCTAGATGAGGAGAAGTCCTTAGGCGAAGCTTTGTACTATGAAGATGATCTTGATGCTGCGCGAAAGCTAGTAATGTCGCACCTGCGTTTTGTCGTACATATTGCTCGATCATACAATGGTTACGGCCTCCCATTGGCTGACTTGATCCAAGAGGGTAACGTTGGTTTGATGAAGGCGGTTCGCCGATTTAATCCTGAGAAAGGTGTGAGGGTCGTTTCCTTTGCGGTCCATTGGATTAAAGCGGAGATACACGAATTTATCCTGCGAAATTGGCGTATTGTTAAAATTGCTACGACCAAGTCTCAGCGTAAACTATTCTTTAATTTGCGCAGTGCTAAAAAAGAATTGCAATGGCTGTCTGCTGATGAAGCAAAAGCAGTAGCCGATGATTTAGGCGTTGATCTTAAAGATGTCATGGAAATGGAAATGCGCCTGACATCGCGGGATGCGACATTTGATGCTCCGGTAGACGACGACGAAGATAGTAATACTTATTCCCCGTCATTATATCTAGAGTCCAAAGGTGCTGATCCTGCAGAACAAATAGAAAATGAAAATTTTGAAGGTGACAACAATGTGCGTTTAGCCGCAGCCTTTAAGAATCTTGATGAACGCAGTCAAGCCATCCTGCAGCGCCGTTGGTTGGACGATACTAAAGCGACTTTGCACCAACTTGCCGCTGAGTATGGTGTTTCCGCTGAGCGGATTCGTCAGCTTGAGAAAAACGCTATGAAAAAAGTTCGACTGTTAATGGAAGGCTAACTTAACCATCTACTACAAGGAGCCGCGCTAATTAAATGTGCGGCTTTTTTATTGCTATGAATAATGTTTTTTGGCTTAGATTCGTTGCCCTAAGTGGGGCTATATCGGTAGTACTAGGTGCCTTTGCGGCTCATGGCCTACAAGATCAATTGTCGGACCGCTACATGGATACCTTTCGGACAGCCGTGCTTTATCAATTTTTGCATACGTTGGCATTATTAGCGGTGATCAGTCTGCCTGATCAACTTGTTAGGGTTTCCCTATGTCACTGGGCCGCAATCAGCTTTGCTTTGGGAATTCTACTGTTTTCAGGATCGCTCTATGTACTAGTGTTAGCGGACATGCCGGCCATGGGTATGATTACGCCTTTGGGAGGCGTTGCTTTTATGGCTGGCTGGGTACTATTGTTTTTTGCGGCTAAGAGTGGTCAATAGATGGATATGCGGCCAGAGTATAGAGAAAAATCAATCCGTAGCTATGTCGTCAGAGCGGGTCGCATGACTGAAGCTCAACGCAAAGCGTTTGAAGTTAGTTGGCCGGTATATGGCTTAAAATTAGCAGATGGTGCTATTAATACTGATGTTATTTTTGGGCGTACTGGCCAAAAAGTTCTTGAGATCGGTTTTGGCATGGGGACCTCGTTGATTGAGATGGCGGTGGCTAGCCCTAATACTGACTTTATTGGTGTAGAGGTTCATCCGCCTGGGGTTGGGACACTAATGAATAGCGCGCGTATCGAGGATTTGTCTAATTTACGAGTCTATTTAGCCGATGCCAACGATGTTTTAGAGGAATGTTTTGCTACTCAAAGTATCGATCGATTACAACTTTACTTTCCAGATCCTTGGCATAAGAAAAAGCATAATAAAAGACGCATTGTGAAGTCCACATTTGTTCAACAGGTCAGGGCAAAGCTACGTTCTGGTGGCATATTGCATATGGCGACGGACTGGCAGCATTATGCTGAACAAATGATGGAGACCTTAAGTGAGGCAGAGGGGTTTGAGAATTGTGCAGGTGCAGGGCAGTACTCTGAGAGACCTAGTTATCGGCCGATTACTAAATTTGAAAAACGTGGCGAGAAATTAGGTCATGGTGTTTGGGATTTAGTATTTAAAAAAATTGACTAAAGGTAGGCCCGGGTTAATAAATTAGGTTTGCTGAGGTGAGTTTTGTATTGCAAATAGCTATAACAGAAAGGATTTTAACAACTAGTTGATACTAATTTAAAAATGACCTAAATTGGGCGACATCCATAGACCAAAGAAAACTTTATAAAGGAAATATAATGAATCTAGTAAAAATTTTACCGCTCACTGCGCTGCTTTTTTTGACTGCCTGTGAGGCAGCGGAGAATACAGATGCCACATCAGAGCCAGCTGTTCAATCAACCTCAGTAGAGCTTATTAGCCAAGCACAAAAAATCAGTTATCTGATGGGTTTGGACAATGGTAACAATATAAAGAGTATGGAAATTGAGTTTGATGCTAGCGCTTTTCAAGACGGACTTGAAACTGCCTTAAGGGGTGATAAGCCGAGTTTGAGTGATGAGCAGATTGCTGTGGTCATCAAGACGTTTGAGGTCGACATGAAAGCAAAGCAAGAGATCATGCAAGCGGCACAGCAGGAAGTGGTATCAGCTCAGTCTGATGATAACGCTGCTGAGGCGACAGCATTTCTGGCGACCAATGGTGTTAAAGAGGGCGTAGTAACTACTGACAGCGGTTTACAGTACCGGGTACTCACTAAGGGAGCTGGAGCGCAACCATCGGTTGATAGTACCGTTGAAGTTCATTATGCGGGCAGACTATTGGATGGTACCGAATTTGATAGCTCGGTAAAACGTGGTGTGCCTGCTCAGTTTGGTGTTACCCAGGTTATTGCTGGCTGGACCGAAGCGTTGCAACTTATGCCTGAGGGGTCTAAGTGGGAGCTCTATATCCCTGCTGATCTTGCTTATGGGCCGGGTGGGTCGGGGCCAATAGGACCTAACTCGTTGCTTATCTTTGAAGTGGAATTGCTAAAGGCGAATATTGACAGCGAATAGCATGATTATGATGTAGACAGTTATAAAAAAGCCCCGCAAGACGGGGCTTTTTTATAACTAATAATTGATGACACCTAAATGAGTTCTTTTTCGCCCAGTAACGTTCCGACATGAGAACTATGCAACACATCGATCAACTTATCCTCAAGCCCAAAGCGTTGTGCAAATATCTCACCAAGGCTGGCAAGGTCAATAATACGTGCATCCAAATCATGAGAGCTTAAATACTTGTCGTTAAAATCAAGTATATACTCTGTCGTTGTTTGGATTTTTTCGAGTAAATTGGGCTCTTTGTCTAATCCTGACGCATCCTCAAAAAGCTGTCCTTCTTTATGCAGCTGGTCAAATATTTCAAAGTGGCCAACCGAGATGTAATCTACCATCAGCTCACAGAACTCTTGCAGCTCTTCGACATGCTTGACCGCATTATCGCTAACGTCGATAACTTCCGTTAGGTCACAGTATTTGGCGAGTAATTCTCGACGCTCTTCGAGCCATCGCTCAATAATTTTGCTTACGTTACTCCAATGAGATTGCAGTTTTTGATTATCCTTAACCATTATCTTTACACCTGTGTATTAAACCCTTTCACAAGTGTACCTCTTTTTTCATAAAAGCATAATCATTCAAGGCCCAAAAGATTGCATAAGAGGAATGAGGAACAGAGCTGTCCAAATACCGTTTAGACCCATACCAATGGTTGAGAAAGCCCCGCATCGAGGACTTTTTTCGAACGCTTTAAGAGTCCCAATTGCATGTGCAGTGACACCCAAGATCAGTCCTTGCCATCGCTCATCATGTAAACTAAAAAATTTAAAAATAGGCTCTGCGACAACGATCCCAACGATCCCTGTAAACAGCACAAGAAAAGTAATCAGTGCGATTAGACCGCCTAATTGCTCAGTGATAATAATCGCAATGGGTGTGGTGACTGATTTAGCCACCAATGAGAAAATTGCTATGGGCTCCAAGATAAGCCAGCTACCAATAACTAGAACACTAACGGCAGCGAAAAAGCCACCACTGAACACGGTTAATAGGATTGTTGGCCACAGTACAGAGAGGTTTTTCAGTTGCTGCGACAAAGGGACGGCTAAAGCTACAGTTGCAGCACCAAGTAGCCAATTCAATATGCCGTTTGCAGAATAATAAACACCATAGTCTATCTCTAGCAAATATAAAGTAAGGCCAATAAGAGGAGTGCTTATCACTAAGGGATGACTCAGTGGATGATTGCCACAACGTCGATAGACAAAAACACCAATACCAAAACCCAGAATAGAAAAGAAGATTAACCAAGAGCTCTCAGTGATTTGCTGCCACTGGTGCATTATCAGTTCAGACATCTTTGTTACCCTTAATCGAGGTAATTAGCAGAGTCATTAAGATCATTGTCAAAGGGGTGCTAACAATAACAGCGAGTAAAAGCTTGGGCAGTTGCAAGTTGATCTGCTCACTGAGAAAAAAAGCGCCAACACAGGCTGGAATAAATAGCAGAGAAAGATTTTGAATCAGGTGAGAACTAGTCGGTTGAATTAGATCATTGAGTTGCCTTGAGAAGATAAGTACCACTAGCAGTAACAACATTCCAACCAGCGGGCCAGGAATAATAACACCAGTCCATCGGACTAACAGCTCTCCAAACCATTGAAAGGCAACGAGGACTATTAGCCCACAGATGAATCTCAGTGCTTGCGAAATAATTGGATGAGGCCTATGCCAGAGAGTATTACAAAAACAACAAGAACCCAACCCGGCATACTCATACTAAACAGTTCCCATTGGACTTTCGCGCAATTGCCATCTCCGCGAATCAGCATGGTAATGACCTCCGAGGCTGGGAAAACATCCATCAAATAGTCCACCGGCGGGCCACATGCGGGTATAGAGTCTTCAGGAAGACTTTGTAACCACAGCTGTTTAATCGAGAAAAATGCACCGCCAATAGACGCGGCTATAGCGAGGCCAGAGTAAATTTTTCGCCCGCGATCTAGGGGGTTATGCAGCGCCGCCATTAAAAATATTACTCCAACCATAGCCACAAATACCCGTTGAGTGATGCACAGGTAGCAGGGCTCAAGGCCTAGGTGCTGTTGAAAATAAACGACCGCTATTATCAACGCGCCAGCACAGCCAAGGGCACCTAAAAGGTTTAATGCTCTGTAGGTTAGATAATTCAATGACGACTCCATTAGTAGTTAGCTGATGTTCTCATACAGGGCATGCCTAGCGGTAATAGTCAGCCAAAAACTCGTCAAAAGAAAGACTATCTTGTGCTTCTATATCCGCTTGTTTTTGCAAAGATTTTTCTGCTAATTCTTTGTACTTATGCATTGTTTCGACGCTGGGTGGATTGGCTTGAAAATAGTCTCTATGCTCACAGGCTTTGCGCATTGCCATACCATAGTATGTCTCATCATTCTCACGCATTTCTGTCAATAGCCTAGCAGCAGGTGTTGAACCATCATCATGGATGCGGTCCAGCATGACCTCTAAAACATGAGTATAGGCTACAGTTTGGTTTGCGCTATCTAGAAGCGTTGCCACTGGACGCATTTCATCAAGTAGCGTTCGACCCCATTCTCTTAGGGGCACCTCTTCCTTGCCTCGCAACAGACTTAATGCCGGATCGCGGCCAGAATAGACGGTACGATCTATATTTTCAGGAATGCATGCATATTCTTCAGCATCAGTTGGGGGACTGTCTTGGAGCAAACAAAATAATAAAAAGGTATCTAAAAAGCAGATTGTTTCTTCATCAATCCCACAGGGTAGAAGTGGGTTGAGGTCGACACACCGAACTTCAATGTACTCTACACCACGCTCGACAAGTGCATGCACGGGGGTTTCGCCTGAAGCGGCGGTACGTTTCGGCCGAATGGTACTGTAGAACTCGTTTTCAATTTGTAAGAGGCTAGTACTAAGTTGCTGATACTCACCAGCACTGTCTTTTAAGCCGATCGTATCATAGGCCGGATAAGCTTGAGAGAGCGCTTTTTTAAGCGTTTCAGTGTATTGAGGCAAGTCGTTGTAACAGACAACCAGTGAGCTTTGAGCATCACTCTGGTAGCCTAAATCACCCATACGCAGCGAAGTCGCATAAGGTTGATACAAACTGTGAGTATCACTACCAACAGAGGTTAAGCGGTGATCGTGATCACCCACAAAGCTTCGGCAGATTGCAGGAGCAGCGCCTAGTAAATAAAGAAGCAACCAAGAGTAGCGCCGAAAGTTCCTAATCAGACCAAGGTATCCATCAGATTTGAAATCTTGCAATGATTGCTGGTTGTCCGCACTAATTTGTAAGTCTTCCCAGAGTGAATCGGGCACTGAAAAGTTGTAGTGAATACCTGCAATGGTTTGCATTAAGCGGCCATATCGGTTTCCAAGCCCACGCCTATAGGCGCTTTTCATCTTTCCGACATTGGAACTGCCGTATTGCCCAATAGGAATACTTTCATCTGAGCCGAGCTGGCAAGGCATGCTATTGACCCACAGCAACTCATCACCAATATTCTGGTAGGTCACCCGATGAATCTCTTCTAATTGATTCATCACTGTGTCGATCGACGAAGAAGGCGCAGTGATAAATTCTAACAGTGCTTCAGAGAAATCTGTTGTTATATTTGGATGGGTCAACGCGGCGCCCAGCGAGGCAGGATGAGGTGTCTGAGCAAGCATTCCATTAGCTTCAACCCTAAGGCTTTCCTTTTCGATACCCCGCGCTATTCCGGTTAATCGATCTGCTTTTGCAGGGTTGCTCAGTATGTTCAGTTTAGCATCTAAAGACAAAATAGAATCCCGTTTAGGCTGCGCTAGACTGATTTTCAGCAGCAGCAGTTTGTTCAGTATTGAGCGCCTCAAGCAGCACTAAAGGGCGTCCTTTTGAATCTGCCGCACACTCAACTATTTCCGCTCTCAAACTGATGTCTTTAGCATTTAACTCGATCAGTTGATTCAACGCGATGTCTCTGTGAGGAGTATAAAAAAGACGGCTGGATTCAATATCATGAGTCCACTGTAAGTGCTTATCAAGCATTGCCATCCCTTGGTTTTGTATGATGTAAATTCTCATGCACTTCCCGTGACAGAACCGTTGATTTCGGGCACAGTGTACCCTATACAGATGTTCGATAAAAAGGGAAATAACATGACTAAACAGGCCTTAGTTCCAGTTGCCGATGGCAGTGAAGAAATTGAAGCGGTAACCATAATAGATGTGTTACGGCGGGCTGGAATCTTAGTGACCGTGGCGTCGGTTAGCGAATCTAAAGATCTAAAAATTACCGCATCTCGAGGAACTCATATCGTCGCTGACTGTGATATTCAAGAGTGCGCAGGAAAAACCTGGGACTTGATTGCACTTCCAGGAGGGGTCCTTGGGTCAGAACATCTTGCGAAAAGTCAGGTGCTTGATCAGCTATTGCAAACACAGGTTAAAGAATGTCGTTTATTGGGTGCTATCTGTGCAGCACCGGCAATAGTGCTTGGTGAAAAAGGTTTTCTGGCTGATAAGACGGCCACCTGTCACCCACAGTTTTATCAAGCAATGAAGGCAAAAGAGATAGATACTGAGTCTCGGGTGGTGGTTGATGGAAACTGTGTGACCAGTCAGGGCCCAGGCACGGCGATCGATTTTGCTCTGGAACTAGTTGAGCAACTATGTGGTGTGGTTAAGCGCGAGGAAGTGGCATCACCGCTGGTACTAACAACATCACCCACTGCTTACTATTAACCGACTAGTTGGAGATGGTGTCAGTGTCAGATGATTCGCCGATTAGTTGTTGCTTGAGAGTAGCGCCAGCCATATAAAGGCAAGGTACAAAGAGCAGTGTTACGGAGGTCGCAAATAGTACACCAAAGGATAGTGAAGCAACCATCGGTATCAAAAACTGTGCTTGCAGGCTAGTCTCCATAAGGATGGGGGCAAGACCAATAAAAGTGGTGATTGACGTCAATATAATGGGCCTGAATCGGTCAACACTGGCTCTAACCAAAGCATCATAGAGACCTTCGCCTTCCTCACGTAGCTGAATAATCCGATCCATCAGTACTAAATTGTCGTTTACTACGACTCCAGATACTGCCAGCACGCCAACTAAAGACAGTAAGCTAAAGTCTAAGCCCAACAAAAGATGCCCGAAAATAGCGCCCATAATACCAAACGGAATAGCAGACAAAACGCCGATGGGCTTTAGATAGGACTTAAACTCGACCGCCATTAACGAATAAATTAACAGAATTGCCAGACAGAACAGTTTAAGGCCGGTGCTATTAAACTCCTCTTGATCCTCAATCTGACCATCTTTTTTAATAGATACTTCTGGAAACGATTCGCGCATCTCATCAGCGACATCGCCATAGATAATCTCAGCTATCTCGCTCACGGTTAGTTTACCCGATGATGGCAGGGCAGTAATACGAATGCTACGCTCTCGGTCACTGCGCTTTATACGCGAGTATCCGGGAACATAATTGGCTTCAGCAACAGAGTAGAAAGGTACCTCAGCACCACTAGCGGTGCGTATGCGCATGCTTTCTAAGGTATCAACCTGAGATCGAGCATCTTTGGGATACCGAACCATAACTCGAACATCATCTCGTTCACGAGGTATGCGTTGAGCCTCAGCGCCATAAAAACCTTGGCGCACTTGGCTGGCGACCTGCGACAGGCTAACACCAAGACTATCCGCGTTGGGTAATAAACTGATATCGATATCGGCGCGCCCAGAATACAGATCATCGCGAATATTCTTTGTGCCTGGTAGCCGCTCTAACTGCTCTCTGATGAATACAGCAGCTTCCGCTAATTGCGCAACATTGGATGACGTCAGAGAAATTGAAAACATCGACGATGGTGGCCCAAGGGTCGTATCAAGAGTAATTTTTTTGGCTTCCGGCACTGGGCCCATAGTGGACTGCCAACGCTCTCCTACCAGTTTCGGATTTATCTGGCCACTGACCTCGGGGGTGAGCTCGATCAAAAGGCGAACAGTATCACCCCACATGAAGGATAGTTGATTAGCAATTAAGTCATCAGTCACAATCTCGTCTCGAATCAGCGCATCATTTGCGAGCTGTTCAGCCGCTCGTTCTGCACGTTTCATAATGTCGAGTTTTGCTTCTTTAGAATGACCATCGGGCATCTCTAGGCGCATTGAAATAAAGTCTGAGGCTACCTCTGGCGATTGTACTCGCTTGACATAGCCTGCGCCGACCAAGGTCAGTGATAGAGTTAAGGCCAAAAAGAACAAAGTTAAGGTTAGGTAATGCCAGCGCAGGGCTCTTTGTAATAGCGGGCGAAATCGATTTCTAGCAAAACTGGTTAAACCGTTGGCACACTTCAGCCGAACCTTAAGTAACAATATGCCAAACTTTGATGTTGGCGCTTTACTCGCTTTCATTTGAGCAAGGTGAGAAGGCAATATCCAGAGCGACTCGATCAGCGAAAAGCTAAGGGCCACAATAGTTATGGCCGGTATCGCCCAAAGAAAGTTTGCCCACAGCCCAGGAAGGAAAAATATTGGCGAGAAAAAGATCATGGTACTTAGTACCGCTAAAAACACCGGCTTGGCAACCGCTTGAGTCCCTGCTCTTGCTGCAGCCAGAGGATCAAGCCCCTCTTCTTGATGCCTGAAAACGCTCTCGCCAACAATAATGGCATCGTCGACAATAATTCCCAAAATAAGTAGGAATGAGAACATTGAGAGCATATTTAGAGTCAGGCCGACTCCGGGTAGGATCCACAGCGCACCCATGTAGGCAATGGCGATACCCAGCGCTACCCAAAAGGCCAATTGGGGGCTTAAAAACAGCATGAGTACAATAAATACTAACACTAAACCACCGAGTGCATTCTTGGTCAGTAACGATAAGCGACCTTCAAAGAGCACAGAAAAATCTCTCCACGTATCCATTTGAAGCTCATCAGGTAAAAATGAAGCACCTGTTGCTACATAGTCTTTGACCGCCTTCGTTGTGGCCATAACATCTGGGTCTTCACCGACACTTATCGCTAGGAATATGGCCTTTTTACCGTTGAAACGGGTAACGGCGTTGCGCTCTTCAAATGTGTCGTTTACTGCGGCTACATCACCGATGGTGACTTGAGTGCCGTCACTCCCGCTAGTGATAGGGATACTCTTGAAGTCATCCTCGTAGTAAGCCTGGCCTCTGGTTTGAACTTGAATATCGCCGCTGTCGGCGCGGATAGTTCCGGCGGGCAAATTAATCGATGTGCGGCGTACTGCGTTGACTACATTATCAAAAGAGATACCGTAGCGACGCATATCCATTTCAGATAGTTCGATGTCTACCTGAGGTCGGCGGACACCCCATACTTCGACGAAATCTACGCCGCGCAGGGCGGCAAGGTCATCACGAATACGCTCACCATACTCTTTCAGGACGCGTTCATCGGCATCGCCGAAGAGGGCTATTCTTATGACTTCTTCGCGATTTACAACCTCGGTAACAATGGGCCTTTCGGCGTCTTTTGGAAAGGTAATGATGGCATCGACACGACTCTTGATATCATTGAGCATCTTGGTCATGTCATAGTCCATATCGACTTCCACGGTGACAGAACCGCGACCTTTACGGGCTTCTGAAGATAAGCTTTTGATACCCTCTAGGTTATAAATAGCCTCCTCGATACGCACGACTATTTGCTCTTCAACTTCTTTGGGCCCCGCTCCTGGGTAGGGCATATTAACGCTAATATAATTAACAGAGACAGAGGGAAAGACTTCTTTACCAATACCATAGGCACCAAAAGTCCCACCGATGATAATTAATAACATCAAAAGGTTAGCGGCTACTGGATTGGTAACAAACCATTTGATGGAAGCATTCAAAGGGTTACTTCCTCATCTAAAGACTGGTTTCCCACCAACCTTTGTTTTTTTGGTAATACTTTCATGCCAGCGATTGCGAGTGGAATGCGGGAGGAGACGATTCGTGTTCCTCGAGTAATACCGACTGCAGTTACACTATCTTTACTCGTCTGAATCACGGAAATTTTCTGGTAATTGATTTGGTCAGCTTGGTTTAGAACAAGAATTTGATTGCCCTTATATACCGCATCCTTAGGCAGAGTTACGGCGTCAGTAATAGTTTTTCCTGAGATCTCAGCTTGTACAAAAAGACCTATGTTCAGTGGTGGCCGATCCAATGAAAGATCAGCTTTGAAGGGATTTTTCACTTCTGCCACGGCGTAGGTCATTCTACTTTCGATATCGATTGACGCATCTGTTCGAACGATCTTGCCCTGCCATTCATAGGAGAGTTCACCCACGCTACTACGCAACGTGACACTTGGATAATTGCCCGTCTGACTATTCTGATAATTGGTGGGTAGCTGTATTAAGGCAGCCTGCCTGTCTGAGAGGGGCAGGCGCACTTCAACAATATTAGTGCTATACACTTTGGCAATCCGTGCTCCTGGGCTTACATACTGGCCAAGATCTGCAAATATTTGCCGAATTCGACCGGGAAAGGGCGCGCTAATCGCAGTGCGACTAAGATCTAAGAGTGCTTTCTTTAAATCAGCTTGGGCGGACTCAAGCGAGGCTTGGGCAGAATTCAACTGCGGCTGCCTTAGAAATAACGCGTTTGCAGTTTTGTCACCAAGCTCTCTCCATTCTCGCTTCGCTTGCCGAGAACGACCCTTCTCTAGAGCCACCTGCTCTTGTGCTTTGGCGACTTGTGCTTTGGCCCGTGTGACAGAAAACTCATAGTCCTCAGGTTCGACCTGTAGCAACGTTTCATCGGCATTAAAAAAACCACCATTCGCGTATTGCCCTGCCACGGATACAACGCGGCCAGCAACCTGTGAAACTAGATCTATTTCACGCTTGGGCGCGACAGTTCCCTGACTCAACACTGTCACTGCAAGGGGGGCAGGCAAAGCGCTTATAAAATCTACGGACAGTGGCGGTTTGCTTGTGCGTGGTTCTCTCTGGGGCTTTGATTTGAGCATAGCAAGGGAAGCAATCAGCAATAAGCCAAGACACAAGACGACAATCGTTATTCTTCCTTTACGACTCAACAATGGCATTTCACTAAAACCTTTCTAAAGAGCGACCGAAACAACACTACTCAAGGTCACAGACACGTAATTTATGGTTTATTGGCACTACAAAACGCTTCAAAATTTTAAGCGTTGACGCCTCTCAGGTTATTTTTTTAATCCAGCTGCGCCATTTTTAAGCTATTACCTATCAAATGACGCTGTGAGCAGTGAATTTAGATTCAAAAGAGTTCAAATAAATTTTGATACGTCAAATAGCACAACTCAGACTAAGTTAGCTTGTTTGCGAGTCTTTATAATCTTCCTGCTCAGAGAGATCATTAAATACATCCTTGTCTAGCATGCCTTCGCTATTAGCCACCACCGCGGTCACCATGCCATCGCCAGATACATTGACGACAGTTCGCATCATATCCAGTAAGCGATCAACACCGATAATCAAGCCAATACCCTCGACAGGTAAGCCAACTTGCTGCAAGACCATAGCTAAGGTAATTAACCCTACACCCGGTACGCCGGCGGTGCCGATGGATGCTAATGTGGCGGTCGCAACAACGGCTAGGTACTCGCCCATTGTCAAATCAAGACCATAGGCCTGAGCAATAAAGACAGTCGCAATGCCTTGCATAATTGCGGTGCCATCCATGTTGACTGTTGCTCCTAAGGGGATAGTGAACGAAGCAATTGAATTGTGCGCGCCGACTCTTGTTCGAGCTACATTTAGAGTGATTGGCATTGTTGCATTACTCGATGAGGTGCTAAAAGCGAATAATAATGCTGGGCGCATGTTTTTAAATAGAGTCAGTGGATTTAAGCGGGTAAGTAGAGCAAATATACTGGTATACACAACGCTGGCATGGAGAAATAGAACGAATACTATCGTGCCAAAGTACAGCGCCAGATTAATAATGGCTGAGAACCCTTGGCTGGTAAATAATTTCGCCAACAGGCAAAACACTCCATAAGGCGCAAGATTCATCAAAATACCCACCATTCTCATAATGACATCACTAATCATCTGACAGCCGCGCAGAACGGTTTTTCCAGAATCACCCGCTTGCAATATAGCAACGCCGACTAGAATCGCGAAGACGATAACTTGCAACATATTACCCTCGACCATTGCCTGAAACGGGTTAGAGGGGAAAATTCCAATAAAGACGTCTTTAAAGGATGGCGCGGCTTTGGCGACATAGTCAGCCGCTTCAGCGGTATTGATACCTACGCCAGGGTCGACGATGTTAGCGATGACCAAAGCAAGACTCACTGCAATGGCTGTTGTCACTAAGTAAAGGCCGATGGTTTTAAGGGCTACCTGGCCCATTTTGACATCCTCGCCCATCGAGGCAGAACCGCACACCAAAGAGAAAAACACCAGAGGTACCACTAACAGCTTTAAAGAAATGACGAAAATCTGACCTATCACATCAAAAATATTGCTTACAAACCAAGCGATAAGTGGCGTTTTCTCAGGATCAGCGCCACCTAGTGCATTCAGCACTAAACCTAGAATAATGCCAAGTACCATTCCTGATAGAATTTTTGATGAAAGTTGCATAAGCGCGTAGAGCTCCTTTTTAGCGATTAGATGTTAATGTAAAGCGACTGGAGGACCAGAGTTTAAATCGTGAGAAAAATTCAGGGACGCGCAAAAAAATAATGCCGACAACCAGAATATTCATTACTGCTACCGTAATGAAGAACGACATTATACTCCAGCCTAAGATGCTGAGGAAAAAAATACCCATAAGACTCCCACCAACCATAAATGCCGCATTAATAATGGCATTAACTGAAAGAACGCGAGCACGTTTATTGGCGGCCGTTCGCTGTTGAACCATAGAGTTGAGGGGGACGATAAAAAAACCACCAAACATGCCAATCAACACTAAATCGATGAGGATATGAGGCCCACCAGCTAGGCCTATAAATTGACTGGGCATTACCGTACTGAGTGACCCATGAGTTTCTTGATAGGCAATTGATGCGAAGCTGAGATCAAAGGCAAAAATACTTAGACCAATCGCGCCTAGAGGAACAATGCCTGGCTCCACAACACCTCGAGATAGCCGGTTACATAATAAGGATCCAAGCGCAACGCCAACGATGAAGGCACCCAGTAAAATTGATATTAGTCGGGGGTGACCATTTAACACAGTGACGGTAAAGTTTGGCACTTGGGTCAAAAAGCATCCACCGTAGAGCCAAAACCAAGAGATCGCTAAAATACAGTGAAACACTGTGCGATTCTCCCGCGCCATACGGAAATTACCGGCCGTCTCGGCAAATGGATTTAGGCTTATTTTTTGCCGAGGATTTTCTGAGGGGGCCTCTGGAATTTCTCGGCTACTTAACCATCCAACAACAGAGACTAATACAATAGCTCCACTTAACAGGGTGATACCATTCTCAAGCGTTACCATCCAGCCTCCAATTAGGGTGCCAAGCAAGATTGACCCAAAGGTACCCATGCTGATTTGCGCATTACCAGCTAATAACTCATCGTTATTTAAGTGTTGAGGGATGAGAGAATATTTTGCAGGGCCAAAAAAAGCCGATTGGGTACCTAGCAAAAATAAGATCAACAGCATGAAGTTGAGGTTTTGGGTCATCAGAGCGTAGCTACCAGCCAGCATAATCAAAATTTCGGCAAGCTTAACTCTGCGCATTAACATTGCCTTGTCATAGGTATCAGCTAACTGACCGGCGGTGGTAGAGAAAAGGAAAAAAGGCAAAATAAACAAGCCAACCGCAAAATTAGTGGTGAAGTTAGTGCTAGCCTCCGACCCTGCAACGGCTGAGCTAACAACAATAACTAAGAGTGCATTTTTGAACAAATTGTCGTTCAGTGCACCGAGAAATTGTGTCACAAAAAAAGGTAAAAACCTTCGTTGCGTAAATAAATGAAACTGACTCTTAGGTTGATTAGATTGTTCCATTAAGTTCTCGTTATTTAGCCGGTTAATACACACCTAAAACACTGTCAATAAGCACAAGGTTCGTTGTTTATATCGAAACCTTTTTATCGCAGGGCCGCCAGCAACGTCTGCTGAACTTTTGCTTGATACTACCACTTTAACACTTTACGTTTATGTATTTAAATTGCGGCTAAGGACCGTAGTTTTACGACTCCCAGTTTCTCGGCGTTCTAGATCTAAAAAACAGTCAATTTCGACAAATCCAGCTTTTCGCATCATTCCCGCAGAGGCAAGATTTTGTTCATGCCGTTCTAATATAAGTTCATTGGCGCCGCCGGCTTTGGACGTTGCCGCGATATGGTTCAGTAGCGCACTACCAATACCTTGGCCACCCCATTCCGCATGTACCGTGACTTCCGCGACATAGGCCGCTGGATTTTCTGCAACATAGGGCTCAAACAAAGTTGGAATATCGCCCGGTTGGCTATAAACAGCTATTCCCACGGGGCGCCCGTCACCCATGGCCACTATGCAGTGATCGGTACCCTTATAAAGGCGCTGAAATTGTTCGTCTATTCCATCCTCAGGTAAATAGTTCCATTGATTAGCGCCATGGGTTGTTAAGAAGTTCTTGAGGGCTTCTAGCTCATGAGCCTCAGCATTGCGTAGTTCAACCATTGAGTATTAACCGTGTCATTTTTTTGTCTTGCGCTGACTAGTGCCAGCAATACGATCGAGTTTATGTTGGATCAAAGCCTCGCGTTTAGCCGCATATTTTTTCTCATGCTGAGAGATTAGTCGCCACAAAATAACGGCGATGAGCAGACCCAAAAGCATTCCAAAGACCCAATTCATAAGGTGCTTACTCTTTAAAGTTAAGTCGTTAGATCAGTATGGCGGCGGTTTTGACTTGTGCAAAAACCTTATCACCTGGCTTTAGATGCAGATCTTCTGCCGATTTACAGCTAATCTTACAGAGTAGAACCGTACCATCGGCGATCAATCGAACAGTCATCTGAGCATTATTTTCTTTTACCATCTGATCGATAGTCACCGGAATTATATTGAGAATACTAGTATTGATTTGTTGTTTAAGGGTAATACTTACATCCCTGGCGAGGACCTGTAGGCGGACATTGGCGTTTAATGGCAATGGCTTGGAGGCCACTAAAAATTGACCACCTAAAAAGACCAAGGTTGCCAAGCCATATTTTTCATCATAACTAGACACCAAGGCCTCAATGATACTTTCAGCATTTGTCTGATGAGCCAGCGGTAGATCCAGCGCGGTAAATAGCTCACTAATGGGTCCGCAGGCTTTTAGCTCACCCGTATCAAGCAACAGACAATGATTAGCTAGACGAGCGACTTCGTTGCGTGAGTGGCTGACATAGAGCACTGGAATATTTAAGGTTTTGTAAACAGATTCAAGGTACGGCAATATTGCGGCTTTTTGGTCATCTCCTAACCCTGCTAAAGGCTCGTCCAGTAGCAACATTGAGGGGTTTGTGGCTAATGCCCGGGCAATGGCCACCCGCTGTTGTTCACCACCGGACAACTGCCAAGGCATACGCTCAAGCAGGTGTTCAATACCTAACAGATCTAAGGCTTGCTGCAGACCATCCTGAGATGTCGGACTCTTTGAGCGTTTTAGACCGTAGTTAATATTAGCCGCTACGGTGAGATGTGAAAATAGGCTGGGTTCTTGGAAGACATAACCGACTTTACGCTGGTGCGTGGGCAGGAAGGTTTTATTATCTTGCCACAAAATGTCACCCACTTTGAGGTAACCATCTTCAGTATATTCTAACCCTGCAATGGCACGTAATAGGGTTGTTTTACCGCTACCGGAAGGTCCAAAAATAGCGGTCACGCCGTTTTCCGGAATGACCGCATCTATGTTGAGGGTGAACGCATCACGTTGGATATTAAAGCGCAGCGCTATGCTCATGGCTGGGCCACCGTGTAACGGCGATTAGCGCCATATACAACGACTAACAATAGAAATGAGAGCAGTAAAAGGCTACCTGCCAGCCAGTGTGCCTGGCCATACTCGAGAGCCTCTACATGATCATAAATAGCAATTGAGGCCACTTGCGTACTCCCGGGAATATTGCCGCCAATCATCAGCACCACCCCGAACTCGCCTAGGGTGTGAGCAAAACCCAAAACGCTTGCTGTTATGAATCCCGGCTTAGCCATGGGTATAACAATAGTGAAAAAACGATCTAGTGGCGATGCTCGAAGTGTTGCTGCGACTTCTAAAGGCCGGCTACCAATAGACGTAAACGCATTTTGCAGAGGTTGCACAACAAAAGGCATGGAATAAAAGACTGAGCCAATCACTAGTCCAGTAAACGTAAACGCCAATGGAGCGCCGCCAAGGAGACTAACCAACCCTCCGATAGGGCCATTAGGACCCAGTGAAATCAATAAATAAAAGCCCAGCACGGTGGGCGGTAGAATAAGGGGTAGGGCAATAATAGCTTCAATAATAAATTTAAAACGCCACTGACTGCGTGACAGCCACCATGCGATAGGAGTGCCTATGATCAATAAGACGAAAGTACTCACTGATGCTAACTTTATAGTCACCCACAGTGCGGTCAAATCTTGTTCGCTAATTATCACGGTACATCATACCCATAGTCTTGAATTATTTGGCGCGCTAAAGATCCCTCTAAAAATGCCATTAAATCTTTTCCGGCTTGTTTGTCCGTTAATAATACGGCTTGTTGATCAATCGGGCTATACAGTGATTCGGGCGGTACCCAAAATGATCCTTGCAACGACCGAACAGGATTAACTACCTGGGAGTAAGCCACAAACCCCAGTCCAGCATTGCCACTGTGCACAAATTGAAAGGTTTGCGCGATATTTTCTCCTCGCACTAGCTTGGATTGTAGCCTTGGCCATACATCAAGCTTTATCATAACTTGCTGTGCTGCCAACCCATAAGGAGATAATTTTGGGTTGGCCACCGCCAAGTGGCGAAAGTCTTGACCTATCAGCAGGGCGTTTTTAATGTCATCGATTCCAGATTTCGAGGTCCACAGAATTAACTTCCCTCTGGCATAGGTTACGCGGCTATCTACCTGGACAAGGCCTTGAGTTTCTAAAAGCCGCGGGCGTTCAACATCGGCAGCCATAAATACATCAAAAGGAGCGCCGTTTTTTATTTGCGCATAATGTTTGCCCGTAGAGCCAAACGACAATATCACTTGATGGCCGGATAGCTCCTCAAACACTAATTCAAGAGCTTTCATTGCCGGGGAAAAATTGCTCGCCACGGCCACCCTGATTTCACCTGATACCGCGTGGCTACCGCTGCCCCATAGAGCAACTGTAAGCAACAAATTAACAGCTAGTTGTTTGATGGCAAAAGCATCCATTGCAAAGGTGAGTGAGCAGCTATGCTACTGCTTGGGCTGCTGTGCTGCAAGCCATGGCAATATACGATTAAATTAGCCAAAGAACCAAGTGTGCATTAAGCGTCCGGGCATCAGTGTGAAGCTACCCGCCAAGAGTAGTGCGCCAATATACATACCAATCATATGGTGTTTGTGGACTTTTATATTACCGCGCTTTGCCGCTATATAGGCCAAGGGCACAGTGCGGAGGACTAATAAACTCAGTAAGTGAAGGTAACCAAAATGATTTAAAAATAGAGGGCCGACTTGAGCCTCCATAAAGAGGGTCGCGGTAGCGGTAAATAGCATTAAGCCCATGTACAGCTTACCAAGCAACCGATGGAGCGGAGTACCCTTGCGATTAATTAGCAAGTACGTACCCAAGGCGAAGGCCGGCGCTAAAGTGCCAAGATGTAAATAGGTGAGTTGCATATAGCTCATCGTAAATCCTTTTACGTTGTTCTATTTTGTGGGTATTCTGGCACCATCAGGGGTTCGATTTCCCCACGGAGATGGAGACTCAAACGTCGATAAATATAAACTCTCCACTTTGTCTCTAGCCCATGGGGTCCTGCGTAAAAACTTTAGTGATGACTTTACCGATGGGTTGCTCTTAAAGCAGTTAATGTTAATACGCTGGGCAAGACCGTCCCAACCATGATGGTCCACGAGACTTGTAACTACCATTTCTAGAGTGATGCCGTGTAATGGGTTGTTAGGTTGTTTTTCAGTCATCATGCACTATAGCACTCCTATCAGGTAGTGACTTCAGATAGGTTTCATAATGCGCTACAACTTCATCAGGCGCCTCGACTTGCGGGTAGTGGCCGATCAAAGGAAGTTCTGCTAGATAATCTAATCGGCATTTAAGCGCTTTATAGCGGGCTACCATATGTGCCCCTGATACTGGATCCACAGAGCCATTAATGACGGCGAGTGAAATCGTAGATTGCTGCAGAGCGGACACCCAGCGCGCTCGATGTTCAAGACGATCACGCATATAAGTAATTAGATTGTGGAAAATATGCTTTCCATCATTAATATTTATAAGCCACCAAAAATGTTCTAACTCTTGCTCTGAGGGCTTAGTTTGGACGCCAAAAACCGAACTAAAGTTGTGACTAAATTTTGCAAAACCCGTCAATGCATTTAAGAACCGACCTAGCGGGCTCAGTAGCAACTTTTGGGTTAGCAGTGCACGATGCGTTTCTGGGAACAAACCGCCATTAAGAAAGCAGCAAGATAGCCATGTTCCCTGACCACTTTTCTCTAGCTGCCGTGCCAATAACTCCTGCGCTACCGTATCGCCATAGTCATGGGCTAATACATGGAAGCTTTTGAGACCCTTAATTTTAACGAGGGCTTCAACAATATCGGCCTGGCCGTGAATGGTATAACTTCGATTATTGGGCTTGTCTGAGAAGCCAAACCCCAACATGTCTAGGGCGATTAAACGATACTTTTTTGCCAGCTGATCCCAGATGGGCAGCCAATCCCAACTAGAGGTTGGAAAGCCGTGTAGTAGGACAATAGTCGGTAGGCTGACATCTCCCTCATCAACTACAAAAATGGAGTTACCCATCAGAATCTCTAGCTTACCTCGGGATTGCCATTGTTTTGGACTGATAGGGGCAACGTTGTCAGTAGATACCATTAGGCGCTCCAAAAATGAGTTATCAGTACCCTAAGGTCACTGTAGATTGGGCCGGAAGCTTGACCTTAATTTCTGGTAAGTGCAATACTGGGCTAAAATAATCTTGCGAGAACCACCCCCAATGCATGCGGACATTCAGAATATTGATACCCTTATTAGAAATGCAAAAGTGTTCAATAATGGAGAGACGCCTGTTATTGAAGACGTTGCCATTAGCGAAGGGCTAATTATCGCACGCGGGCCTAACTTAGATAAAGTGAATGCTCATCGTGTTATCGATGCAGAGGGTATGTGGCTAATGCCGGGCCTGTTCGATATACACACCCACTACGATTTAGAGCTGGAAGTTGCGCCAGGACTACCTGAATCAACACGCCATGGCACTACTTCAGTGGTGATAGCCAATTGCAGTTTAGGACTTGCATTTGGTACTCAGCGCGATGGTACTAATGACCCGATTGTTAGCTGTTATGCGAGAGTTGAAAATATTCCCAAGTCGGTGCTAAAAAGTTGTGCTGATAATATCACTTGGGATAATCCAAAAGCCTACTTAGAACATTTGGATGGATTGAATCTTGGTCCTAATGTGGCGGTTTTATTTCCTCACTCAATGCTTCGTATTGATGCGATGGGGTTTGATAATAGCGTCACCCGAGATCCAACAAGTAGCGAAATAAAAAATATGAAAGCGACTCTGCATGATGCACTTAAGTGCGGTTATGCGGGGTTCTCCACAGATGCCTTACCGTTTCATTATTTGGCCGCGCAACCCCACTGTGAAAAGACTATTCCAACCCAGTTTGCAAAGTATGGGGAGCTGAAAGAACTTGCTCAGGTAGTTAGGGAGCAGGGGTCTACTTGGCAGGCAACACCACCAAAAGACAGTGTTATAGGGACCTTGAGGACCTTTTTACTAACCAGCGGCAGGTTGCATGGGAAACCGTTGAGAACAACTGTTGTTGCTGCCTTGGATATTGCTAATAACTGGAAGCTGTCCAGAATGGTGAAGACGTTATCGAACGTACTTAACTCATCATTAGTACAAGGCGATTTTCACATGCAAGCGCTGGGTGCTCCTTTTAAGATTTGGTCTGATGGTGCTATCACTCCGATTGCAGAGGAGATTCCAGAGCTCCGCCGGCTCAACGAAACTGATCTTGAAGATCGTGAGGGGCGACGCAAAATTATGCATGAGCCCGGTTATATTAAATTGTTCAAATCTATGTGGATGAGGGGTAAGCAAGGTTGGAATCTTGACCGTTTAAAACGCAAACTTAATGTCGAAGATTTCGCCTTTAATCGAACGCTGGCTGACATGACAGTAGAGAGATGCCCTCAAAAAAATTGGCAGGGAATGGATTTTCAGGCTGTTTTTGATCGTGTTGTGGCCATTAAGCAAGACCAATGGGGGGAGCCTGTTACTAAAGCCGAACAAAAATTAATACAAAAAGACTTCTTCTGGATTGCCGATGAGGGAGACTTCATGCTGCAAATGCTAAGAACCTTTGATACTGATTTAAGCTGGAGCACGGTCACCGCAAACCGTGATATGAAGGTTGTTCGAGAACTATTAATGAACCCTAAGCTGCTACCGGGGTTTAACGACAGCGGCGCGCATCTGACTAACATGGCATTTTATGACGTTAACTTAAGAAGTTTAAAGTTGGCAGCCGAGGGCGGTGATGGCGATGTTAGTTACATGGTCAAGCGACTGACCAAAGACGCGGCTGATGTCTTTGGCGTGGCCGGAGGAACTATTCATAAAGGTGATGTTGCTGATCTAATTTTGATCGATCCGGAGCAGCTTGCCAGCTATGACGGCGAAAGTAATGTTCAGCGCGTGCACCGCGAAGAATTTCAGCACGAGCAGCTCGTTAATCGCTCAGATAGTGTTGTTCCGTTGGTCATGATCGGAGGGCACACCGCCTGGGAGAATAATAAGTTTGCATCTGACCTGGGGCAAAAGCCTATGGGCCGCTTGCTAAGGGCAATTTGAGACACCAAAAGGTTAACGTCTGCCAGATTCTTATTGCCAGCACCTTTATTGATTATGTTTTAGGTGTTTCATGCGCGCTAATACTAAGGCGAAATTCAAAATGACAATACTGTTGGTGGCAATGCCGGCATAACGCCATGACTTAGATGGCCATAGCAAAGGTCTTTTGTAAAGTCGCCAAAAATGGCGCTCACCCAGTACCAGCGTAGCTGAAAATACTATTTACAGGAGCTTACAGTGCAGTCGTGCTTATACCAACAGGTCTGTGGTTTATCTGCGACGCCACATAATTAGTCCAAAGCCCATCAGTAGCTGCCAGCCGCCATAAATAAGTAGCGACATTAGCGCCAAGTCTGCCGTGGTATTTACCTGCCCAGCCACCGCTGGGAACAATGAAACTTTGATTAAAAAGCCTAGGTTAATATTTCTAACCACTACCTCCATTTCAATAGCACTATTGTCTGCTCTACTTAGGCCAAAAGTTTTGGTGATAAAAATACCGGCCAAGGTCAGGCTAACAATAAACAGCGATAGCCACACAAGGTCTGTAAAAGACGCATTAGAGGGATCAAGACGTCCAGCACCTAAAGATCCGAGCACAATAATGGCAATGCCCAACAGAGAGCCTCTTACACAAAAGGTAGAAAAATTCTCGGCATAGCGTGGGTATTGGGCTAAGAAGCGCATGCCCAACAGAAGAGGTATTAATACATAAAAGCCAATCTCAATGGCAATTTGCATGGCCGGCATTGAGAAATTGTCAGGCATAAAATCAGCAATTAAAAAGTCTAGTATTAATGGGGTTGTTATAAGGCAGGCAAATGAGGTCAATGTTGTAATGCTAATTGATAGCGGCACACTACCTCGGGCCAAAAGTGTAAAAATATTCGATACCGTACCCCCGGGGATAGAGGCAATTAGAGCAAAACCAATAACTACCCCGGCGGACAATTGGGTAAATGTTATAAACCCGAAGGCAATCAGTGGCACTACTAGCAGTTGCATCATCAGACCCAGACTAACCGCTTTTGGGTGCTGTACTACCTCACGAAAATCAGAGGTTCTCAGGCCAGCCCCCATGCCCAGCATAGCCAGCGATAACTGCACAGCAGCAACCCAATATTCATAGTCTATATAAAGCTCAATCATGTTGTTATCCTTTTAATCTTCTTCTTATCAACACCATTATTGACTAGGATTTTAGGTATTTGATGTGCGCTAATGCTAAGCCAAAACCTACTACGCCAATGCTATTGACGGCAACACCGGCATAACGCCACAACTCAGATGGCCATAGCGAAGAATCTTTTGTAAAGCCACCAAAAATGGCATTCACAGCGGCTAGTGCCAATAGCCCTGATGCCAGTAAGTAAGGTACAGGCTTGTTATTGTGCTCACCCAGTATCAACGTAGATGAAAATACTATAATTAAGCCTATGGCGGCCATTGATGCGGTTGGTCCAATAGGTTGAAGATCGTTTGAGAGTTGCCATAAGCCAGTGATGTTCCAGATTATGCAAAGTGCTGCATGTAACAGTTGAACCTTGGGTGCTGGGCTACGGAAAGTTTTAAACACTATTTTTTTCGCAGTTTAAATGGCTGTCAGTTAGCGCGTCTATCCTTGATTTTTTCATGCTCATTCCTTGTTGGGTATTGTCGTGTATTGCTGAGCTTTTTGTTCCAGGGATAAAAGACGTTTTTTCAGAGCTAAACCACCGGCATAGCCACCTAACGTTCCATCGCTGGCAATCACTCGATGACAGGGAATAACAATAGCTAGGGCATTAGCACCATTGGCGGTACCCACCGCTCTAACACCATCTGGATTGTTAATGGCGGCAGCCAGCTGCTTATAGGAAACCGTCGTGCCATAACCAATGGTCTGCAGAGCGCGCCAAACGGTTTTTTGAAAATCAGAGCCAGCGGTTATTAGTTGAATATCAAAGTTCTGTCTTTTTCCTACGAAGTAGTCGTTTAACTGCACCTTGGTCATTTCAATCACATCACTGGTTTGCTCAACAAAATTTGCATTTAGTGACTGTTGAACGCGTCTATCCACCGCATTGCGCATGTTGCGATAGCGAAAATCGCAGAGGCACAGCGCATTATTATAGGAGCCCAAAATAAATTCAGCATAGGTATGCTGAAAGTATTGAATGCTAATGTGCGACTCTATGTTATTCATCCTTGTGCTCTTGCAGTGCTGCTAAAATTTTATTGGCCACTAACTTAGCCTGGGCATAGGCTATGTTGTGGTTGCCACCCTCAATAGGTTCAATACGCAGCTGCGGTACATCGGCTGCCATAGCGCTGGCACCTGAGTAAGGCACAACTTGATCCGCCGTGCCCCATATAGCCGAAACCGGTATGCCTGCTTCACCAACTATTTTGTAGCGGTGACTCAGATCATGCATGGGGTAATGGCGAAGGGTGGATAGCAATGCACCGGTATAGCCTTTAAACGCAGCTTGCGCTTTAAATTTCTCATACATCGCCTTCGGGGCTAGGCCTTTTGCTATTTCGCTTTCAATAGCATCGCCGGCATATTGATTGCCAAACACAGTGGCAAACCATTCACCTATGACCGGTTTAGCAACCCATGCTGCTGATCCGGGGTCGCCCATATAGCCTGCTGGGGCAATTAAAATAAGCTGTTTAATTTGCTCGGGGTGCACGGCTGCATAATCAATAACATTAGCGCCGCCCATGGAGTAGCCCACCAATGTGAGCGGCGTCTCAAGGGCTAGACCTGTAATTAAGTCAGAGATTTCACTCTGGTAGAGGTCAGCATTGTAAGGACCTGTTGGCCGGTCAGAGAAACCACGGCCCAGGTGGTCAAAGGTAATTACCTGATAACCCTCTTTAACCAGCGATGGGGTGATCTGCTCCCACACAAATTTTGGTGTACTAAAACCATGGACTAATACGACCGCGGGGGCATTAACAGGGCCTTCGCGAGTGTAGGAGAGCGTGCCCTGTTTGGTTTGTAAATAGAGGCCACCCAGTTTGTCACGCGCTTTTTGATCCAACTCGTTTAAACCATTAAGCGCCATAAAATACGCAGCAAGCGTCAAGGCGACTACAAATAGGCCAGTATAAAGTAATCCTGTAATGACTTTTTTCATATTGCTACCTTATAAAAGTGGCTAAGTAAAAAGTAAGCTGAGCGCCAAGATCAGCATTAAAAGACCAATGAAAATTTCAAGTATTTGCCATGCCTTTGGTTTTTCAAAGACTGGAATCAAAATACGCGACCCGAAACCTAGGCTGTAAAAGAATACAAAAGAGGCGCTAATAGCACCTAGGGTAAAGGCTTCTATGTTCTCTGAAAATTGTGTTGAAACGGAGCCTAAAAATACTACGGTATCCAGATAAACATGCGGGTTTAACCAGGTAAAACCAAGACACATTAAGGCAATTTTTAGTGCCGATTCAGGAGCATTGTCGCTAGGGACCAAGCTGTGTTTTTGGCTGTAGGCAGAGTAAAAGCTCATTGCTGCATAAACGATTAAAAAGGCCGCCCCTCCATAGCGGGCAACTTGCTCAACCCAAGGGTATTGTCCAACCAGAGCGCCAAACCCTAGTACACCAAAGGTAATAAGAAGAGCATCAGAAACGGCGCAAAGACTACACACTAAAAAGACGTGCTGCTTTTTTAGACCTTGCTTTAAAACAAACGCGTTCTGTGCGCCAATCGCTAAAATCAAGGATAGCCCCAGAGCAAAGCCTGAAAAATATGCTGTCATGTGTAGAAAAAGCCTTAGAGAGCCAAAAGCTAAAAGTATACCTTACAAGCACCTACATAAAATAACAGTCTCGACTTAAGAATTGGTCGTGTGTTAAAGTGATACATGTCATTTGACATGCTTTATTTAGGAGCATTGCCTTGAGATCAAAAATTACACGTAGAGATTTTCTAAATGGTATCGCTATTGGCTCCGGTGCAAGCCTATTGATGCCTGGCCAAGTTATAGCGCAAGCATCTGGGTCGCTAGTCTCTACAAAATTATCTGGTAACTATTATCCACCTACGCTCACAGGCATGCGTGGCAGCCATAAAGGGTCTTATGAGGTTGCTCATGCGTTGGCTTGGAAGGGACAAAAACCAGCTTATTATGAAGAATTAGATGAGCACTATGACCTGGTAGTGGTAGGGGCCGGCCAGAGTGGCCTTGCGGCTGCCTGGTACTATCGAAAGAAAATGGGCCCTACTGCAAAAATACTAGTATTGGACAACCATGATGACTTTGGTGGGCATGCGAAACGCAATGAGTTTCACGAAAATGGAAAGATGATACTGAGTTTGGGTGGCGCACAAAACATGGAGCCCATGTCTGGTTACAGTGAAACAGCTGTTGGCTTGTTAGAGGATATTGGACTGGACCAGAAGGCACTAGATTCAATAGCAATCAATACGCCTGATAATTTCGCGCTTGGTGGGAAAATAAGTGCCAACAATGCCATGACGATTCCTTATGGTGACAGTCATAAAACGGTGAGTGGAAATTGGGTAGGGTATTTTCATGGCGGTGAAGGTTACAAGGAGGCCGTTAAAGAACTTCCTATTCCGGGAGAAGAGCAAAAAAAATTGATTACATTTTTTGGTGGCGAACGTGACTTCCTCGATGATTTGTCTCTCTTAGAACAATATCGATACGTTAAGTCAGTTAGTTACAACCAATTTTTGGTGGAGCGCGTCGGTTTAGCTGAAGAAACCTTACCCATACTCGGTTCGTTCATGAGTATTTTAAATGGCCCTGCTGGGTGGAATCATACGGTCTTAGAAGCTCTGGTTTCAGGTTGTCCAGGTCTTAAGGCTATGGGTTGGGTAACAAATCGGCTCAGCGATCTTGCTGGCGCTTTTGTTTTAGGAGATGCTCCAGTGGCCTACATGTTGCCTGATGGCAATGCCTCGGTTGCTCGGTTGTTGGTCCATAAGCTCATACCTAACGTGGCGCCGGCCATGAAAGGCCTTGAGGATGTTGCCGTCGCACAGTTTAACTATACAGCTCTGGACCTTGAAAAAAATACAACTCGACTAAGGCTCAACAGCACGGTGGTCGGCGTCAAAGAGATCACTTCAAAATATGTAAAGGTGGACTACGTTCAAAAAGGTAAGGCGCTAAGGGTAAGTGCCAAGCATTGTATTCTTGCATGTTACAACGGCCTGATTCCCCACCTTTGCCCCGAAATGAGCAAAGAGCAGAAAGACGGTTTGAGCTACGGTGTAAAGGTGCCTTTTGTCTATGCCAATGTACTACTTAAAAATGGTCGCGCCTTTGCCGGGCTTGGAGCTACCTTGACGCAGTGTCCCTATGATCCCTTTTCATGGGTTAGTGCCGCCCCCACCATGACAGTAGGGGGCTATCAGCCACCCCAGAATCTGGACGAGCCTATGGCAGTATTTATGATGGCCTCGCCGACGCCTGCGGATGTCAAAGACATGTCTGCACGCGATTTATTCAGAGTGGGTCGTCACAAGATTTATGCCACACCCTTTAAAGCCTATGAGCAAGAGATTCGTGCCCAATTGCAGTCAATGCTGGGCCAACATGGGTTTAATCATGAGACTGACATTGCCGCTATTACGGTCAATCGAATTCCTCACGGTTACGCTTATATGTACATGGGGTTGGATGATCCTGAGTGGGAAGAAGGGCAGGCACCCCATGAAATTGGGCGAGCACAATTTGGACGCATCTCTATTGCGAATTCTGACTCAGAGGCTATGCCATTAATGCAGGCAGCTTTT
>Ga0209482_1000326_pt1 | contig 42759 bp, 41 predicted proteins | sample CoawatmetaG10DNA_FD_187512 | JGI IMG/M metagenome (GOLD analysis project Ga0209482, IMG submission 187512) | Marine microbial communities from the West Antarctic Peninsula - Coastal water metaG104-DNA (SPAdes) (version 2) | ecosystem: Environmental > Aquatic > Marine > Coastal ...
CAGTGAATAACTATTGGTAAATCATTTAAAATAGCAAGTCTTATTTGAAACTCAAAAGCATCTTGTTGCTCTTTTAAAAAAGTTTTATCCCAATACAAATCAATTCCTATTTCGCCAATTGCAACATAATCATGTTTATTTAGGCTTTTAACAACTAAATCTAATTCTTCTTTATAATTTTCTTTAACATAGACAGGATGAAGACCAGACATTAAGTAAATATTTGAAGGGTATTTTTTTTGTAAATCATGCATACTCTGCATACTAGAAGAATCAATAGCTGGAAAGATAAATTTTTCTACTCCACTTCTAATTGATTTAGCTATAACTTCGTCTACATCGTCCTTGAATTGTTCTAAATATAAATGGGTATGAGTATCTATTATTTGCATTGTGTAAAGTTAGTATTTTAGATTAATTTTAGATCATATGATTCAATCCAGACACAATTTTTTAAAATCTCAAGGATTCACTAGTATAAACTTAAAGACAACAGTTACCAAACATTTATTGCTTGAAGCATCAATAAACGGAACAAAAGGGCTTTTTATTTTAGATACAGGGGCTTCAAACTCTTGTGTTGATTCATCTCAATTAGAGAAATTTAATTTGATTTCTAAAAAAAGTGAAATAAAAGCAGCTAGCGCTACTGACAACATGAATGATACTCAAATATCTAAAAAAAATGAATTAAAAATAAACAAGTGGGTAAACACTTCTTCTTCAATTATTCTTTTCAATATGGATCATATTAATAATGCTTTGAGTGAGCGATTAATTAGTAAAGTGGATGGTATAATTGGCGCTGACACCTTAAAGAAATCTAAAGCTTTGATAGACTACGAAAAAAAAAAGTTGTACTTAAAGCTCTAATGCTTTTTTAACATCTCCATCCATTAGTTTTTCAATAGGGTTTTCAAGTGCTTCTTTAATTGAAACTAAAAACCCTACAGATTCCTTACCATCTATTATCCTATGATCATAAGAAAGAGCTAAATACATAATTGGATGAATTTCAACTTCACCTTTAACTGCAATAGGACGTTCAATTATATTGTGCATTCCTAGAATAGCTGATTGAGGTGGGTTAATAATAGGCGTTGAAAGCATCGATCCAAAAACTCCTCCATTAGTTATGGTAAAAGTACCTCCTGTCATTTCATCTATTGTAATCTCTCCATCTCTAGCCCTAATAGCCAATCTTTTTATTTCATTTTCAATACCAGAAAAAGTTAAATTTTGAGCATCTCTAACAACAGGAACCATTAAACCTTTTGGGCCCGAAACAGCGATACTAATATCAAAAAAATCATATTTAATTTGTTGATCACCATCAATCATAGAGTTAACATCAGGAAATTCTTGAAGTGCTTGAACAGTCGCTCTTGAAAAAAAACTCATAAAACCAAGTCCAACTCCGTGCTTTTCCTTAAACTCCTCTTTATATTTTTTTCTAAGCTCAAATATTGGTGTCATATTAACTTCATTAAACGTAGTAAGCATTGCTGTTTGATTTTTAACAGCAACTAATCTTTGAGCTACTTTTCTTCTAAGAAGAGAAAGTTTTTTAGATTCTATATTTCTTCCTTTAACAATCGAATCAATATCAACTTTTGGAAGAGCTTTAATCGCATCATCCTTAGTAATTCTTCCTCCCCTACCTGTTCCAGACACACTTGATAGTGGAATCTTTTTTTCATCTAATATTTTTGCTGCCGCAGGTGAAGGTGTTCCGCTAGCAAAACTATTTTCTTCTACTTTAATTTCTTCTTGAACTACTGGCTTTTCTATTATCTCTATATTTTCTTTTACAACTATTTCGCTGTCTTTAGGAGCCTTCGCAGAAGTATCTATCAAACAAACTACCTCACCTACCATCACTGCATCACCTTCATTAGCTTTCAGACTAATCACACCACTTTCTTCAGCTGGAAGATCAAGTGTTGCTTTGTCTGAATCTACTTCAGCTATCGTTTGATCTTTTTGAACATAGTCTCCATCTTTTACAAGCCACTGAGCAATTTCAACTTCTGAAATTGATTCACCTGGAGATGGAACTTTCATTTCTAAAATCATAATTAAAATTTAATACATATTATTTTTAGTCTTGTCAAAAACATATTCAATTACTTCTTGATGTCTTTTCATAAATCTAGCACTACTACCCGCAGCCGGAGAGCCATAAAACCTTCTAGAGGCAACTCTAAAACTTCTAGCTTCTTCTAAATGTAATAATAAATGACTCCAAGCGCCCATATTTCTAGGTTCTTCTTGTGCCCAAACTATCTCTTGAGCATTTGAATATTTGTTTAGAACAACTTGAATGTCGTTTACAGGTAAAGGGAATAATTGTTCTAATCTAACTAAAGCCGTATCATCAATATTATTTTTTTCTTGAAAATCAAGTAAATCATAATAGAATTTACCAGAACAAAAAACTACTTTTTTAATTTGACTTGAATCATGTGAAACTTGATCAATTAAGGGTAAGAATTTTCCATCAGTAAAGTCTTCAATCTTAGATTTAGCTTTTGGATGTCTTAAAAGACTTTTTGGAGTAAATATAATTAGTGGCTTTCTAAAGGTCGTTACCATTTGTCTTCTAAGAATATGAAACATGTTTGAAGGTGTTGAACAATTAGCAACATACATATTATCTTTTGCGCATAATTGCAAATACCTTTCCATTCTACCAGAAGAATGTTCAGCTCCTTGTCCTTCATAGCCGTGGGGAAGAAGCATAACAAGTCCGTTTTGTAATTTCCATTTATCTTCTGCTGCTGACAAATATTGATCAATCATTATTTGAGCTCCGTTACCGAAATCTCCAAATTGAGCTTCCCAAATACAAAGTGTTTTAGGACTAGTTAAAGCATAACCATATTCATAACCCATAACGCCATACTCCGAAAGAGAAGAATTATAAATATTAAAATTCCCCTGATCTTTACTTATATTATTTAAAAGAACTACTTCCTCCTCAGAGTCTTCTGCTTTTAAAACCGCATGTCTGTGAGAAAAAGTTCCTCTTTCTACATCTTGGCCAGAAATTCTAACGTTATAGCCTTCTTTTAATAAGGAACCATAAGCCAATAGTTCTCCCATAGCCCAATCAAGTTTATTAGATTCAAAAAACATTTTTTTCCTGTCTCCAATAAGCTTTTCAATCTTTCTTAAAAAATTATAATTGGATGGTAAAGAAGTGATTTTATTAGCAATATCATTTAAGTCAACGTTTGAAACGCTAGTGTCAAAATCATTTAACATTGTTTTTGCTTTCACTCTTTTATAGCCTTGCCATTCGTATGCCATAAAAGGAGTAATGACAATACTTTCATCACTTTTTGAACTTTCTAATTTTAGCTCTAAACTATTTTTATAATCATTCTCTATTTTTTCAATTTCACTGTTAGTAACAACCCCTTCATTAATCAATTTTTGAGAATAGATATCCATTGGATTAGGATGCTTAGAAATAGTTTTATAGAGTTTAGGTTGAGTAAATCTTGGTTCATCCCCTTCATTATGACCATATTTTCTATAACCCAGTAAATCTATAAATATATCCCTTTTATATCTCATTCTGTAATCAAGAGCAAAGTTCATTGAATGAACCACTGCTTCAATATCATCAGAATTAACATGTAAAACTGGACTTAAATTAGGTTTTGCAACATCTGTACAATAAGTGGAAGATCTCGCATCTAAATAATTAGTTGTAAAACCAACCTGATTATTAATTACAATATGGATAGTCCCTCCAGTTTTAAAACCTTTAAGCCTCTCCATTTGAACCACTTCATAAACCACTCCCTGTCCAGCGATAGCTGCATCTCCGTGAATAATAATTGGTAAAACATTTTCAATATTATTTTGATGATATTTTTCTTGTTTTGCTCTTGCAATCCCCTGAACAACGGGTCCTACTGCTTCCAAGTGTGAGGGGTTTGGAGCAATATTCATATATACTTTTACACCAGTATCGGTTTCTCTTTCAGACGTCCAACCTAAATGGTATTTAACATCCCCATCAAACACCTCTTCTTTAAAATCTTTACCGTCAAATTCATTAAAGATTCCCTCTACTGGCTTACCAAAAATATTAGTAAGAACATTTAGTCTTCCTCTGTGTGCCATTCCTAAAGTAAACTCCTTAACACCTAATGTTGCTGCTCTTTCCACTAAAGTATCTAAGGCTGGAATCAAAGACTCTCCTCCTTCCAAAGAAAATCTTTTTTGACCTACATATTTAGTATGTAAAAATTTTTCAAAAGTGACCGCCTCTATGGTTTTTCTTAGAATTTGCTTTTTTTGATCTTTCGAGAAATTAGGGTGATTAGAGTTTATATTTAGTTTTTCTTGAATCCAGCTTATTCTTTCAGGTGTTCTAATAAACATGTATTCAATTCCAATAGAATCACAATAAATTGTTTCTAATTGAATTAAAATATTAGCAAGCGTAGTTGGGCCTAATCCTATAATCTCACCAGCATTAAAAACCACTTCTAAATCCTCTTTATCTAAATCAAAATTTTCAATTTCTAAATTTGGGATATAAGTTCTTCTATCTCTTACGGGATTTGTCTTAGTAAATAAATGTCCTCTTGTTCTGTAGGCATTTATAAGTTTAACTACTTTGAATTCTTTAAGGATACTTGCAGGGATTTCAACTCCTTTGTATTTAGAGTTTTCTTTTTCAGATTCATCTATTCCAAATTCAAACCCTTGAAAAAAAGCACGCCAACTAGGCTCTACTTGTTCAGGGTCGACTAGATACTGATCGTAAAGTTCTGCAAAATAAGCAGTATGAGCTGTGTTTAAGAAAGAATATGAGTCCATCAAAATAGATGCTTTTAAACGTTACATAAAATTACAACTTTATAAAAACTATAGTATGTTTTTTTATTTTTTTTTTATCTACCAAAGTCATCTTGAACTCTTACTATGTCCTCTTCGTCGCTGGGGGATTTTTTATCGGTGTGCTGCCATATTTCAGCTACCACTGCGTAATTCTCAAGTCCAATAAGCCTATGCCTTTCTCCTTGCTTTAATGTAATTTGGTCACCTTCACTATAAAATTTCATCTCATTTTGAGTGTCATCTTCACTTGTAATAATCCCTACTTTTCCTTCAAAAACTCTCCATACTTCAGCTCTTCTGTGATGATATTGCCAGGATAATCTAGCGTCAGGTTTAACAATTAAAATTTTAGGACTCAACTTTCCGCTAATTTTTAAATCTTCTATATTAATTCCTTTAAAAAAGTGATTTGAAAAGTTTTGTGCTTGATTTTCGTCAATTACCAGAAACCCTCCCCAGGGCCTTTGAAAATCTTTTGACACAACTTTAAAACCAAAAGACTCTATTAACTCTTGTATTTTAACGTAGTAATTCATTTTTTAATTTAAAATTCAAATTTACAATAAGAATTGTTAAAAACTTTAATTCCAAAACACATTGATTTAAAACTATCCAAAACGTAGCTTTATATAATGTTTGCACTTGTTGATTGTAATAATTTTTATGCTTCCTGTGAAAGAGTTTTTAATCCAAAATTGGATAAAAAACCCATTGTTATTTTATCAAATAATGATGGGTGTGTAATATCTAGAAGTAACGAAGCCAAAGCTCTTGAAATTCCTATGGGTGCACCTGCTTTTAAGTACGATGCTTTATTTAAAAAAAATAGAGTGCACGTATTCTCTTCTAACTTCCCTCTTTATGGAGACATGAGCAGTAGGGTAATGAATATTCTAAGTAGCTATACACCAAATATCGAGATCTACAGCATTGATGAGGCTTTCTTAGAACTTAAAGGTTTTGAAAATTATGATTTAGAAAAGTATGGACAAGAAATGCGAAGTAGAATACTAAAATGGACAGGCATTCCAGTAAGTGTTGGTATTGCTCCTACCAAAGCATTGGCTAAAGTAGCTAATAGAATATCCAAAAAGTTTGATAGTAAAACAGGAGGTGTTTATGTTTTAAGTTCAGAAATAAAAAGAGTAAAAGCTCTGAAATGGCTGAAGATAGAAGATGTGTGGGGAATAGGATACAAACACAGTGAGCGGTTGAAAAATCATAACATCAATAAGGCTTATGATTTTACCAAGCTTCCTGACAGTTGGGTTAAAAAACAAATGAGTATTGTAGGGTTAAGACTAAAAAAAGAATTGGAAGGAGAGTCCGTATTATCCCTAGAAGAAAATAGATCGCCTAAAAAAGCTATTGCCACTACTCGGAGTTTTGAGAAAAACTTAACCACTTTTGAAGATTTAAAAGAACGTGTTTCGACTTTTGCTATTTTCTGCTCTGAAAAATTAAGATCTCAAAAAAGTAGTTGCAATTCTATTTATGTTTTTGTAAAAAGTAACAGGCATCAAAAAGATACGATACAATATCAAAATGGTATAGTAATGACACTACCCTATGCTTCTAATTCAAGTATAACCATTAGTAAGTGTGCTACAGAAGGTTTAGGGAAGATTTATAAAAAAGGTATTAAATATAAAAAAGCAGGAGTAATTGTAATGGGAATTATTCCAAACAATAAACATCAACTAAACATTTTTGAAAAGGAAGATCCAAAACATAATGTGATAATGAAAACTTTAGATTTTATAGCTAAAAAAGAGGGAGTTAGTAAAATAAAACTAGCGAGTCAGGATCTTAAAAAAATTTGGAAAATGAAACAAACTAGATTGTCTTCAAGGTATACTACCAAATTAAATGAAATAATATCTTTAAAATAAAGATTTGAAAGAAAAAAAAATACTTAATTTTTTTGTTCCAAAAACAGATAATGGAATTGGACAATGGCTAGCTGAAGAAGGTATTTCTGCTGGGTTTCCTTCACCTGCAGACGACTTTAAAGAAATTAGAATCAGCTTAGATAAAGAGCTAGTTAAAAACAAGGATGCTACTTTTTATGCGAGAGTAGATGGAGATTCGATGATTGGAGCGGGACTTGAAGATGGAGATTTGCTAGTGATTGACAGGTCATTAAATCCAGAAAATGGGAAAATTGCAGTATGCCTAATAGATGGAGATTTTACAGTAAAAAGGATTAAAAAAGAAAAGCATAAATTATTTTTAGTTCCGGAAAACAAGAAATATAAAAAAATAGAAATTAAAGAAGAAAATGAACTTATTATTTGGGGAATTGTGGAATATGTAATTAAAAAAGTTTAATATTAATTATACATTTTTTTATAATACTCTTGATAATTACCGCTAGTTATATTATTCATCCAATCTTTATTTTCTAAATACCATTTAATTGTTTTTTCAATACCTTCTTCGAACTGTAGAGAAGGCTCCCAACCAAGTTCCTCTTTTATTTTAGTAGCGTCTATAGCATAACGTAAATCATGTCCTGCGCGATCGGTAACATGGGTTATTAATTTTTCTGAGCTTCCTACTGACCTACCTAATAATTTATCTACCACTTTTACAAGAACTTTTATAAGATCAATATTTTTCCACTCATTAAAACCACCAATATTATAAGTTTCATTTAATTTGCCCTTGTGAAAAATATCATCAATAGCCCTTGCGTGATCTTCTACATATAACCAATCTCTAACATTTTCGCCTTTTCCATAAACAGGAAGAGGTTTATTATTCACGATATTATTAATGAAAAGTGGTATTAATTTTTCTGGAAATTGGAAAGGACCGTAATTGTTAGAACAATTAGAAATTACTGTAGGCAAACCATAGGTGTCTGAAAAGGCTCTTACAAAATGATCCGATGACGCTTTAGAAGCTGAGTATGGTGAGTGTGGATCATAATTTGTCTTTTCAGTAAAATAACCCTCTTTTCCAAGAGAACCATACACCTCATCTGTAGAAACATGATAAAAAAGTTTATTCTCAAACTTATCATTCCAATAATTTTTTGCCGCTTGTAATAAACTTAAAGTACCCATAACGTTTGTTTGAGCAAAAGAAAAAGGATCTTTAATGGACCTGTCTACATGAGATTCTGCGGCTAAATGAATCACTCTATCAATTTGATAGTCTTCAAAAACTTGTTTGACTTTTTTTAAATCACAAATATCACATTTTACAAAGGAGTAATTATCTTTATTTTCTATATCCTTCAAGTTCTCAAGATTACCAGCATAGTTAAGAACATCCATATTCACTGTATGATAATTTGGATATTTATTTACAAGTAACCTCACTAAATGAGATCCTATAAAGCCTGCACCTCCAGTTACTAAAATATTATGCTTCATTTTCTAAGATTTTTATGCATTTTTTTAAGCTGTACTTATAGTTAGGGACTTTAATATTATATGTTTCTTTAATTTTTGTTTTATCTAATAGTGAATATTTTGGTCGTTTTGCAGATGTTGGGTATTCTTCAGTTGATATTCCTATAATTTGAGTTTTAGAATTACTGAAGTGTTTTATATCATTTGCAAAATCAAACCATGAAATATCTCCTTCATTTGAATAATGATACAACCCAGCAGTCCATTTTTTATAGTTTACTATTGTTAAAATGGCTTCAGCTAAATCTGCAGCATATGTAGGGGAACCTAACTGATCATTAACAACACTCAATGAATCTCTTTTCTCCATTAAATTTCTCATGGTTTTTACAAAATTATTTCCAAAACTTGAATAAACCCAAGAAGTTCTTATTATAATTGAATTAAGGTCATTTTTAAGGCAGATTTTTTCTCCATCTAACTTTGTAAGCCCGTAAAAGTTAATAGGAGATGTTACCGCACCCTCTTTTAAGGGAATTTCAGAATTACCATCAAAAACATAGTCAGTAGAAATATGTATAAGCTTTTTTCTGTTATTTGATGACCATTTTGAGATTAAATCAACTGCTTTAAAATTTAAAATATTTGCTAATTCATTTTCAGATTCTGCTTTGTCGACAGACGTATAAGCTGCACAATTTATTATTAAACAGGGTGCTATTTTTGAAATATTACTTTCCAAACTTTGAAGATCAGACAAATCTAATTCTTTCAAATCTGTAAAAACCCATTGGTGTTGAGTTTGAAATGAAGAAAAAAATCTTAATTCAGATCCTAACTGACCATTTGCTCCGGTTACTAAAATTTTCATTTATATGGTTAAAAAGGTGATTCGAAATTTTTTAACACACCCAAACTTTTATCCTTTTCTGAAATTATTAATTTAGAATCATCTATAACCCAATTAATTAAAAGACTGGGATCATTCCAAATTATCCCACTATCAGATTGTGGCGCATAAATATTATCTACTTTATAGGAAAAAATTGCAGTTTCACTCAATACTAAAAAAGCATGAGCAAATCCTCTAGGTATAAAAAATTGCTTTTTATTATCTCCTGACAATATCACTTTTTCATGTTTTCCATAAGTTGATGAATTTTTTCTTAAATCTAAAGCTACATCTAATACCTCCCCCTCAATACATCTTACAAGCTTAGCTTGTTCAAAAGGAGGTTTTTGAAAATGAAATCCTCTTAAAACTCCTTTGGATGATTTAGACTCATTGTCTTGAACAAACTTAAAATCACCTAATTTTTTTATAAATAAGTTTTGATTGTATGACTCAAAAAAATAGCCTCTTGAATCATAAAAAATTTCAGGTTCAATTACTACTAAACCTTCAATTGATGTTTGTTCTACTTTCAAAGTACTTTATTTTTTAAATACTTACCATACCCTGTTTTCTTTAACGGTTCAATAAGAATCTTTAACTGATCAGCATCAATATAACCCATCTTATAGGCAATTTCTTCTAAACAGGCTACTTTTAAACCAGAATGCTTTTCAATGGTATGTATATAGTTTGATGCTTCTAATAAAGAATCGTGGGTTCCTGTATCAAGCCAAGCAAAACCTCTACCCAAAATTTCAACATTTAAAATTCCCTTTTTTAAATATTCTTCATTAACAGATGAAATTTCTAATTCCCCTCTTTTAGATGGCTTTATTGATTTTGAAATTTTGATAACATTATTAGGGTAATAATACAATCCCACAACAGCATAATTACTTTTTGGGGAATTGGGTTTCTCTTCAATACTAATTGCTTTGTTTTTATCATCAAACTCAACTACTCCAAAATTCTCAGGGTCATTAACATAATAGCCAAAAACTGTTGCTTTTTTATCATTAGCAGTTGATTCAACTGATTTCTGTAATAATTTAGAGAAACCGCGACCATAAAATATATTATCACCTAACACTAAACAGACATCATCTTTACCTATAAATTCTTCTCCTAAAATAAAAGCTTGAGCTAAACCATCAGGACTTGGCTGCTCTTTATATTCAAAAGACAAACCGAGTTCTTTCCCAGAACCTAAAAGGTTACGGAAATTAGGCAAATCTTGCGGAGTTGAAATAATTAATATTTCTTTAATTCCAGAAAGCATTAAAACTGATAAAGGGTAATAAACCATAGGTTTATCATAAATAGACAAAAGTTGCTTAGAAGTACCTTTAGTAATTGGATATAACCTTGTTCCAGAACCTCCTGCTAATATTATTCCTTTCATATTTTTAAATATAAAACATTCTATGTAATTTCTAACAAATGATTTAAAAATAAACGTTGAAGTACCTTAATTAATTGCAGCGACTACAGTCCGTAGTCTTTTCAAAAATAAATCACTATAACTTACTTAAAATAAGCATTTTAACTATTTTATTTTAAATAAATAACGTATATTTAAATAATAAATCTTGTTAAATTTTAGCCATTATTTTGTTATATACTAAATATTTATTAGCTATATTAATGTTAAATAATTAAAATAACATACGTTAAATGCAAGTTAATTTTTACAAAAAACCACAAACAAAGGCTTTAAATAACTTCTCAAAAATAGAACATTCCGTTTTATTTTTAGATTATTTGGAGCATTTTATTTCCAATTCGGCCACAAAAAGAGTTCAAGGGTATGGAACGGTGGGCTTGGCACACAATACCGTTCGGACCTATAAATCTCTTTTTCGAATCGTAAAAGTCTATGAATTTGAGAAATCTGAAAGACTCTATTTGAACTCCATAGATAAATATACCGCAGAATCTTTTACCCGTTTTCTAAAAATTGAAAAGCAGTATAGTGATAATTACTGCGGTCAGCTGTTAAAATTACTGAAGATTATTCTGCGTGATGCTGAGAAAAGTGGTTTAGAAGTACATCCTTATTCCAATTATATTGAGTCTTTTAAACAAAAGAGTTCAGATCGAATTCTTCATGTTTTAAATCCAATAGAGATTAAAGCATTAAAAGAATTACAGTATATTAACGAAGCATATCAAGATAGTTATAAGTGGTTGTTAATTGGTCTATGCATTGGTCAGCGCGTATCAGATCTACTAAAGTTAACTCTTAATGATCTTAGAAAAGCACCTACTGGCTTGTATATAGACATTGTCCAACAGAAAACAAAGAAGGCTGTAACCGTTGGTGTGGCAGATCCATTGGTGATTCAAGTATTAGAGAATAAATTCCCGAAAAGAGTTTCACAAGTGGTTTTTAATAAACAGATAAAAAGTCTTTGTAAAATGGCCGGAATAGATGGGTTGGTGAGTGGGTTTAAAAACAACCCGAAGACTCGAAGAAAAGAAGTTGTATCTGCGCCGAAGTATGAGTTTATAACCTCACACATTATGAGGCGTTCGTTTGCTTCTAATTATTATGGGAAAATAGAAACACCCCTACTTATGAACATTACCGGGCATTCTAAAGAGAGTACTTTTCTGACTTATATTGGGACGCATCAAAATAAAGATGCACTAGCAGATTTATTTATGCAACAGGCGGGAGTTATTTGGTAGGATCTGGGTCTCTATCTGTAAAACCTTGCTTATCTATTTCTTTTAGTTGTTTAATCGTAAATTGATCTCGAACAGACTTTGTTTTTGGGAAGATATAATTAGAAAGCGTTACAAAGAGTTTTACTCGTTCTGTTTTGGTAAGTTTTTCTTGGTTTACTAGTAGATCATCTAGCACTTTTTCATAGAGCGATTCCATTTTCTCTTTAATAGATGGTCCTTCTTTTTTTGCAGGTCCTCTTTTAGATTTTTTACCTGCATTTTTTGCTGATTTTGGATCGAATGGCATGTGTATTAAAATTAGATTCAAATTTAATTAAAAAAGTTTACTTCTTTAAAACCCAACTGCTAGACTAAATCTTATCACCCAATCCATCGACTAAAGTAATCCCCATTTGATCACAGATAGGTCTTTCTGGTATTGTAATATTATTCTGAATAAAATAAAAATTCATCTTCTTTTGGATTAACAAACTCATGCTCCAAGGTTTTTTCTAATCCCTCTTTAAGCGAAAAGGGAGCAGTAAATACATTTTGAGCTTTAGAGGCATCGAATTGAGTTGTAGCACAAAATTTTTTAACTCTAACAGAACTTATTAAAAAATTTTTTTTAGAAATTAAAGATAATAAATCAAATCCATACCCACCAATCATACCAAGCCAATAAGGAATCCTTTGTTTAGGCAATTTAATGTTCATTTTTTTTTCAATAATTTGAGTGAGATCAGTAATTGAAAAATCTGGTTTATCTGCATAATTATAAACTTGATATCCAACTTTAGATTTTTCTAGTCTATCTTTGATTAAAGCAACAAGATTCCCAACATAAGCCATAGACTTTTTATTTTGCCCTTTACCTACCATTAAAAATTTACCAGAACTGATTTGTTTTAGTAAATTATAAACATTGCCTCTGTTTCTTTCCCCAAAAACAACAGTTGGTCTAATTATAGTAATTGATTTATTTGATGGATCAGCTTCATACCATTTTTTTATAATCTTTTCAGCTTCCCATTTACTTTTTCCATAATGATTAAAAGGATCAACATTGTGAGATTCATTCGGATTTTTTTTATTCAAACCATAAACAGCAACTGAACTAGTGAAAATTAAATTTTTAATTCCAGCTTTATCCATCGAATCTAAAACATTTTGGGTTCCTTTAACATTAACATCATAATAAAGTGCAGTAGGAGAAACATCGTCTCGATGTTCTGCGGCGAGAAGCACAACAAAATCAATATTTGAATTAAAGATTAATTTTTTTTTGTTTCTAATGTCAATTATTTTAGTCTTACTCTGAAAAAAAGGACTTGGATTTTTATCAATGTTAATTACTTCATTATTTGAAAGTTCCTGCATTAAAAATGAACCTATAAATCCAGAACCACCAATTACAGTAATATTCATTTTACACTTAGTTTTGATAATAAAAATTCTTGTAATTTATAAATTGGTTTTAACATTAAACCGAAAATTAACAAAGGATTAGTTTTTAAGATAAATTTAAATATCCCAATATTAGCTTTTAAAACAGCCCTTATATTAGAAGAAGAATTACCGCCCAATTTCATTTGAACAAAAACGTCAGGTATAACATCCTGAATAATTAAATTACTTTTACTGACCGTGCATTTATAAAAAAACTCATAATCTGCGTTTACCTTATTTTCAGTATTAAAATATCCCAATTCTTTGTATATTTCTGGAGAACAAATTAGTCCAAAGTGAGCATGCTGAACGCCAAAAGCGTATCTTAAAAAAGATAGTCTCCTAGCTTTCCAAAATCTCAAGGGTTTCCATTTTGAGTCAGTGTACTCAATATCATATTGAATAAAGTTAATTCCTTGCTTAAATTTAGACAGTAACAAGAAATAATCTAGAAAAAAAACACGATCGTCACTCCCTAAAGTAGCGATTAAATCACTTGAAGTATTTTTTAAACCACGATTTATTCCATCAAAAATTCCATGATCATTTTCAACAATAAGCTTATCATTTGCAGAAATTAAATTTTCGATTTTGTTTAATAATTGTTTATCAGACCCACCGTCTTGAACAATGATTTCGATTGCATTTTTAGGTGCTTTAATTTTCTTGATAGACTCAATAGTCTCTAATATTCTTTCATCTTGAAATGAAGGAATTACAAAGCTAAGTTTCATTTTTTAGATTTGTTGTGTTGATCGTTAATCCAACCAAAAGTTTTAGCCATTCCTTCTTTTAGAGTCAAAGAAGACTCCCATTTCATTTTTTCTTTAAATAATTCATTGTGTGAATTTCTTCCTTTAACGCCTAATGGGCAAGGAAATCCATACTTATCAATAAATTCTTGACCTTCTATATTATTTATTTTAATATTTTTTCCTGAAAGATCAATAGCAATTTGAGCAAGTTGATTGATTGAAACCATTTCTTCGGAACCAATATTTACGGGTCCTAAAAATTTATCCTGACGCATTAGTCTAATAGTTGCTTCAACACATTCATCAACATACATAAATGATCTAGTTTGTAAACCATTTCCCCAAACTTCAATAGCATCAGTAGCTTCACAAACTTTTCGAATCATAGCAGCTGGAGCCTTTTCTTTACCACCATTCCAAGTTCCTTGAGGACCAAAAATATTGTGATATCTAGCTATTCTAACATTTAAATCATAATTACGATTAAAAGCTAAAAAAACTCTTTCACTAAATAATTTTTCCCATCCATATTCAGAGTCAGGATTAGCAGGATAAGCAGAAGATTCTTCACAGTTTGGGTTATCAGGATCTAACTGATTGTGCTCAGGATACATACATGCAGAGGAAGAATAAAAAATTCTTTTAACCTTTGCAATAGTAGCATAATGGGCGACATTTAGGTTAACTACAGCAGAATTATGCATTACATTAGCATCATTTTCACCAGTAAATATATAGCCTGCACCACCCATGTCAGCAGCGAGTTGATATACTTCGTCGAAAGATTGATCTATAACTGATTCCGTAACTTTAGGATCTCTTAAATCTCCTGAAATATACTCATCACATATATCATTGTGATTCCAAAATTCATGTTTTTCTACAATATCTACAACTCTTACCCAATAGCCTTGCTCCTTTAATCTTTTAGCTAAATGACCTCCAATAAAACCACCTCCACCACACACTAATGCTGTTAGATTTTTTTTGTTATTTTCCATATAAAAATTATTAGTTAAAGATATAAAAATTTAAAATTGCTTATCAAATAATTTCATTATATTTTTTATCGATATTAAAGCTTGATAGAATGCAAAACCATGCGACAATATTAAAAAAACCTGCTCCATATGACAAGAAAATTAATGACGAAAAAAATAAAATTAAATACAAATATTTATGTGAATTTTCTGTGCTTCTAATATTTTTATAAAAAACTTTACTGATATAAAAAGAAAGCAACAAAAAAAGAATTATTCCTAAATCTACCATAGCCTTTGGAGAGCCAGTACCACCATAAGAATATATATCATTAATAACTATATCTGAATTTTCAAAATAACCTAAACCCATTGGGAAAAAGGATAACCAGCCAGATTCCATAATATGCTGAACCGCTAACGAAAAGGGATATAATCTAGTATATAATGATGAGCCTTGATGACTAAAAGAAGTTACATTTCTTAAAGCTAAAAGATTTAAAAAATCCAGTAATTCTAAAAAAAATCCAATAGCTACAGGAGACAAAATAATAAAAAAAACACTTAAGTAAGAGAAGTGTTTATTAACGAAAAAACGTTTAAATATAAATACAAATAAGAAAACCAGAATATATAAATAAAAAACATTGCTCTTTGCAAAGTACATTAGTAAAAGAGTTATCAATAATCCTATTTTAATATTTTTACCATTATATACCCAACTGATAAAAAATAAAGATGTAGAAAAAAGAAAATTAAAAAGTTCAAAATGTAGCCCTGCAAATCTATTTTCAGAACCATCATAAAAAACAAATTCTTCATATGGAAAAACAAAATATAATGGTAAAGAAATAAATAATGAAAATAAATAGACTTTATAATATTTTGACAAGAAATCATTGAAGACTAGACCATTGTTTTTTATAAAATCAATAAGAAGAATAAATATTGAAATTTTAAAAATATTAGAAAGAGCATCAAAAAGTTTTATATTATTAAAAAAAAGATTGATTAATATTGTCAATATTAACAACATAAAAACAATACCTATAGGGTTTAAAAAAAATTTAATTTTAAAATTTTGAATGAAGTTAATTATTAAAAAAAACATTAATAAAAAAATAGTAAATACACTAAACCCGTCTTCAATACCAATAAGTTTAGTAACATTCCCAAAGGGCAAGGTTACTAGCATTAAAAATGAAATTATTTTAGCACTATTAATTTTCATTAAAATTAATTTTAGAAATAAAAAAATAATATATAGCTTTTAAAAATAGTCTAGGAGAGTAAAACAGGGAAAATAGTTTGATAAATGAATAATTATGTAAAAATTCACTGTATTTTTTTAGGCTTGGATTTATTTTATCATTTTTAAAATATATTCCCAACACTTCAACCATATTATTAATTCTTTTTCCCATTCTTTTTACTTTTTTAGGATTTCCAAAAAAAGAATCCCCATAATAGTTTGAATCGTGCTGCCTATAATAATATAAACACTTGTCAACTTTATTTATTGTTTTTGCTAATCTTTGAATTGATTGATTTATGTATAAATCTTCAAACAGACACTTGTCTAAACCTTTAAGATCTTTAAATAATGATGTTTTTGCAAAAAACATAGCTTTTGGAATTGATCGTAACTCATATTTCCAGGATTTTGGATTACTAGCCAGTGATTTTGAAAGATGAATAATTTTTTGTTTTGATTTATTGACTCTGTAATAATCATGATAAAAAGCATCACAATTAAAATCATCATATATTAGAGAATTAAATGAAACATAATCATCACCATCCAAAAATTTTATCCATTTTCCGGAAGCTAACTCAATTCCTGTTTTAGTACCTAAAACTTTACCATGACCTTCGTTGGTAAATAAACTAACTTTTTTATTTTTCGATACTAATTTTGACAAAAGTTCGTAAGTGCCATCATCTGAGTGATCATCAATAAATATTAAATTCCAATCTAAAAAAATTGGTGTTGATTTAGTAACAGAGTCAAAAAGCTCATGAACGTAATTAATTTCGTTTTTAACACAACATATAAAAGAAATTGAAATTTTTTTCATTTGAAAAAATTATAAAAAACTAGTTGTTAATAATATAAAAACACAATAAATATAGTAAGTCTATACTACTATATCATTCCAATTAATAAATTTTGGATCACTTATATTATGGTATGTAATAATTATTTCACATTTATCAATCAATTCATCAAGTTTATCACAAATATGAAATTCAGGATATAATTGAGGGTTTTTTAAATACACATCTTTCACAAAAACTTGATTTTCTTTTGCTACTAATTTGGCTATATCTATAATTGGCGAATTCCTAAGATCACCTGTACCTGGTTTAAATTCTAAACCATAAAACCCTATTTTTTTAAATGAAAGTTTTGAAATAGCATTAGCATATTTAGTTTTAACTTTATCATTTCTCTCAATAACATTGTCAAATAAATTCGATTTATTGTTGTTATCTAAAATAGCTTTAGCTAAGGCTTTCGTGTCTTTTGGCAAACAAGGTCCCCCAAATGGAAGACCTGGTTTCAAATAAGCAGATGAAATGTTCAATTTAGTATCTGTAGAAAAGATTTCCATAACCCTATTAACATTAATTTCACTATTCCACTTTAAATTTCTTATTTCATTTGTGAAAGTAACTTTCAATGCGTGGAAAGCATTGCAAGCGATTTTAACAGTAATAGCTTCTTTGGTTGAACAAACTTCTGGAGGAGAAATTTTTTTTGAAAGGATATCGTAAATTTTAGTTTTTTTAACACCTTCTCCTCCTAAAACCATTAATGGAGGATCAAAAAAATCATCCCAACATTTTCCCTCTCTCAAGAATTCAGGAAATGAAAATATATTTGAATATTTGGATTCTAAAGAAGCAAAAATTTCAGGATCATCAATTGTTGATCTAATCCAAATATTTTTGATATTTAAAGTGTCTAATTCTTTTATTACTAATTTAACTATTGATAGATCAAGTCCGCCATCATGACCATCGGTTGGAACACAAATAAAAACATCTTCAAAGTTTGAAAAATTACTTAAGTCATTATTGAAATCTATATTTTCATAGTTTTCTGTAAGATAATTCGATAATTTTTTGTCCTCAATGTGTAGTTTTCCTTTTTTAAGATTATTAACTAATTCGATATTCTTATCAACACCCACAATTTTTCTTCCTAATGCATGAAAACACAAAAGAGAGGTTATACCTACATAACCCAAGCCAACAACTCCAATCATAATATATTATTTTAAAATAAAATTTTAGAAATTAATTCGTACACACTAAGGTCAATTTCAGACCATTTCTTAAATTCAGAATCGTTTGAAATTTTTTTTGAAATTTCAGTCCACATATTTAAACATCCTTTATCAGTCTCATTTATTTTATTAAAGGGAATGTTTCCAGAAATTTCAGCAAAGTCTTTAGTTAATAAATAATAATCAGCAATAGTAACCCAAACTGCTTCTTTTTTCCAAAAGGGAGATTTTGAAGTGTTATAAAAAATATTTGATTTAGAACCGTTTTCGTGTATTAAAACAAGCTGCAATTCTTCAGATTTTTGTGCTGAAATATCATTATCAATAATAATTTTTTTGAATTCCTTAACGGATCCGTTCAAGTAAATAGCTAAGTCTAAATGATGACACATTTCACCAATTAATCTTCCACCACTGTAAAAAATAGAGCTTTCAGTATTCATTTTAGGAACATTAAAATGACAATTTAAAATTGCATTACTAGGGTTTTTATCAATTACAGTTTTAATTTCTTGAGTATAACTTGAAAACCTTCGGTTCATTAAACATATTGCTCTATAAGAATTTTTTAAATACTCTAAACAATCTTTTTTAATAGTAACCAATGGCTTATCTACAAATATATATTTATAGTGTTGTGATTTTTTAACATTGTTCCAATGCTCTATGTGAGGAGTAGAAATTATAACACTATTTGTTGGAGACAAACTCTTAGGGTCTATAATTCCCTTGGGAGATCTTGTTTTTATACTATTAATTTTTATACTCAATTTGTCTAAAGATGGTTTATGACTATCTCTATAAAATGCAGAATCTCCGATTAAATCAAAACCTTGAAAATTATGATTCTTAAAATCAATATTTTTAATATTATCAAGTTTATTATTAATAATTAAATTCTCATCACTCTCAAACCAAATGAATTTAAATCCAAGGTTTCTTTTCTTTAGCTTTTGTTCTAAATCATTCATATTATCTCCAATATGAAGAGTGTCAATAAATTTTGTAGATAAAACTTTATTTTTTATCAATTTTAATGACTTTGACACCATTTCATGAATTGGATACCCGCTATCAACCTTTACTAAATTATGTTTACCTAATTGCTCATACTCAAACTCTCCTCTTCCAGAACCATATGAATATGCTGTTACAAATTTTAGTCTTTTTGAATAAAAAATAGATCTTGATAGATTCAAATCCCCAGCACCAACCAAAACAACTGATGAAGATGACTTAACTGAGAAAAGAACGTCTTCCCACATTTGATTAGACAGGCTAGGAAGTGTAGTAATTAAAGCATCATATTTAGATTCATAAAACTTACAATCTTCTATTTTTAAAAAATTTTCCGCTCCGTGCTCTAAACTTAAGTTTCTAAGTTCATCTCTTATTTCAATCACACTTGGACTGTGACCCATTGATTTTAAAATTTGAATAATAAATTGTCCTAATAAACCACCACCTAAAACAAGAATTCTTGAAAATGGTTTAAAATTTCCTGAGAGTACGGAATTTAGGGCTATCGATACAAGGGCTACTGCTCCAAAATCGGAGTTATTTTCACATGGAAAGACCAAACCTTGAGGAACAACCGCAATTGAACCATGATTTGCTTTTTCTCCTAAACCTACAATAAACTGTTCCTTTCTTACGTGGTTAACGTTTTCTCCAGTCGCTATAACTTGACCGAAAATAGAATATCCACTAGCAGATGAAGCAGTTTGTTGATTTTTTATTTTTTTTATAAGAGTTGTAAAATCTTGTTTATGCAATAAATCTAAAACCTGCTTTCTAAAAGTTATAGCCTTAGTAAAAAAAGAAGCCTTTAATTTATTAGCAGAGGCTTCTTCAGTTCCTGGAGAATAAAAAGAGGATATAACTCTAACTAAAACATCATTAACACCAATTTGTGGTATATCAATATCTATTATTTCAAATCCATTTTTAGTTGCAAATATTTTTTTCTCAGGCATATTAAAAATAAAATTATTTAGTTGGCTAATATATATATTTAATTAACTATTAAAATCAAATTTTCTTTGACATTTTAATAATTTGAAATGATTGTTTTCATTAATTTCTAAATCTTTATAGTTTAAATTAAAATTTAAAAAAATACATTCCTCTTTCTTGCCATAATCAGGGAAATAGCTTCCCTTTTCTGTAAAAACATTCATTTTATAATCAGATTCAAAATAACATAGATTTTCAATTAAAACAACAGTTTTTACTTTGTGCTTATTTTTTAAAGATTGACTAATAGAAACATTAGATTTTTCATTTAAGCAAAAACTCCAATTAATATCATTTTTGAGATGGTTACTTATTTTAATTGAATCAATAAAAGAATCTTTTTCTAGATCAATATCTCTAGAAAGTATTAATTTATTATGAACTGAATTTAAGGAAATTAATTTCTGGTTTTGATTAATGTATACAGATTTATTTGGTTTTCTTACAAACTTACTTTTAAACATCATTTCAAAACTATTCTTTATGTATGGAAAATTATGATATTTACTTTTACAATACATTGGTTCAATAGAATAGTTAGAAATTCCAACATCCATTATGGAATCAACACCATTAGAAATACAAAACATTCCAAAGTCGTCATGGACATGGCCCTCTGTTCCAAAGTCTGTCCAATTTTCTTTTCTAAAAAATACATATTTAGAATTATTATGTTTTAAATAAAGTTTAGAATTGTTAATCTCTAAAATTTCAGAATTATCAGTATTGAAATTTTTAAAGTTTTTGTTAAATATAATTGTACCATCTCTATCTCCAAAATTTATTTTTTGAAAAATATTTTGATGTTTTGAAACCTCATCTAACATCTTGTCAAAAGAAACAGAAAAAGTATAGCTAGAATTAACTTTAAAAAAATCTCTTGTTTTTAACAAAGCATCTATTACTCCAAAATGATAAAATGAAGAACCCTCATCAAAAAATAAATCATTTATAATTCTTTTTTTTATAAATTCTTCAATCAAAATAAAATTCACTTTTTTATTAAAGAAAAAATTATGAAACTGTAAAAAAATTAAATTATAGAACCTATGATTGTTACTTTCGTCATTAAATCTAAAACCGGATCTTTTAATATATAAATCAGGACATAAAATAGCATGGTTTTTACATAATTTTAAATACATATCAAAAAAAGATTTATTTTTTTGATATGTCAATTTATCTTTGGAGATTATATTAATAAGATTAATACCTCTAATAGAAGTTTCCATAGAATTCTCAAAGCAAATTTTACCATAATTGACTGATCGATTAATATTTTCTTCAAATGTTTCTAAATTCCATTTGGATTTATTATTAAATCTAAATAAGCCCCATAAAGTTCTTTTATCCTTATATTTTTTTAATTCTAATTTTTGAAATATTTTGAAATATTTTGAAAAAAAATAAAACATTAAAAAACCTATTAAAGACTCAGGTCTAATTTTTAATAATTTTTCAATAATTCTGTAGAACAAGAATAAAAACATTAAATTAAATTATTTAATATTTCTTTTGGTTTGGATAAATTTAAATACTGTGCTTTATCTCTATAAAAGCTTCTGTTTACATCACTGTCGTTCATATAACATTCTAACCCTAATGCAATAGCTTCTCTGGGAGCAAATAAAAGAGTTTTTTTACGAGTAGTTAAACTAACAGCTTTTTTACTTTTTCTCAAAACATTTATATACTCATCATATGAAAGGTATGGTTGAAAGAAAAATTCAGACTCATAATTCATCTCTACTTTTTTAAAATCGCCAGTAATTTTAGACTTAATACCTTTTGACTTTAATTCGGAACAGAGATTTAAGATTAGATCTAGAGGTTCATCTGCATTTAAAGAACATAAAAACAAAACATCTATTTCTTTTTTAACATTATCTTTAAAACTAAACTTTGGATATGGCGTTTTTAAGACAAAAAAACTTATAAATAATGGGTTAATAAAGTCGTTGTGAATTACAATCTTTATTCTTAAAATTTTATTTAAAAAAATAAGATACAGTCTATTAAAAAAAAATCTTAAAAAATGTTTTTTTTCATTCTCTAAGGCACTATTATGACAATCCAAAACTATGTTGTTTCTATTTTTTAAGTTAAAAAATATAATCCAAAAATTTAAAAATATATTGCCACCATATTCAATCATAATTTTTGATTTAATTGGTAAAACATTTTTTCTCTTATTAATCAATTTATATGGTAATAGTCCAATTGATTTAAATAAAGATATATTAAAAACAAAATCAATCAGTTCAAGATTATAATGTTTTGGCAAAATTCTTGACCTTGGACTATTATGAATTTTAATGTAATATTTAATTTTTTTAATATTCATTTAAATTGAAAAAGTTTTTATAAATATAATTACATAACAGTTTTTCATTTCTAAAGATTATATATTATTTTTTAATAAGAGAAACGTATTTTTTTGAATATACATTGCTTAGCCTATATGAATCTAATCTTTTCAAAAAATAGTTATTTTTTGAATCATGTCTTTCATCTAAATAATTTAACACTCTAAAAGCTTCACTAGAAACATAATCTGTTTTATAATCTTTTGAAGATTTGATTATATCATCACACAACATGTAACCACCCTTTTTTAATAAATAAAAAGATTGACATATATCCCATGCTATTTCAGGATATAAATGACCGCCATCAATCCAAATAATATCAAATTTCTTTTGGTCTTTTAAGCTGTCTAGAAGAAACAACGTATTAGTACTAATTAATGAAATATTATTTGATTTGATATTTTCTTTTTGAATCTTGATGTATTTGTTGAAAGCATCAGGATTTTTCCGATCATAAGAGTTCCTTAATATTGGGTCATCATAAGGAAGATCAACTGTTGTTATATTAGCTTTAGGAAATAGATTTGAAAGAATTTTAGTAAAGTTACCATCATAGGTTCCAATTTCTAATATTTCTAAATTATCATTCTTATTAGAAATACTTAAAGCACTAAATAGTTTCCAATGAACACTATCGTTATTTGCATCATATTTTTTTAAATTCAATGATTCAAGAACAGAATTTAATTTATTTACAGCTTTATTAGCATCTAATCCTAGAGAAAGCATTTTAGAATTTTCTGTTTTTAAAATTAATTCATAATTATAATTAAAAGTCTTGTACTTGTAGTATACCAGTTTATTTATTACTTTTTTAAAAATTTTATTTATCATATTTAATTATTTTTTTTAATTTATTTAATTCAAAAATATTCAATGCTAAACATAAAACTGAAATAACTAGCAAACTCAGAACAAATCTAAAGAATACTTGAACCTCAGGATTATATAGTTTTAAAAATACATCCGTTAATACCATTAATATTGCTATAAAAAAAACTTTAATTAATTTAGAAATATCTATTTCAAATCTAAGTAAACTTCTAGATTTAAATATACTAACACACATTACAATAAAGTAAGAAATTAAAGTAGATATAGCAGCTCCCTCAATGCCTAAAATAGGAATCAAAATAAAGTTTAAAATAATATTAATAATTAATGCAATAATCCAAATAACGCTTAAAAATTTAACATTTTTAGTTAATAAAAATGGGTATGAAAAAATTGTACTAATCCCTAAAAATAAATGAGCAAAAGAAACTATTATTGTTGTCATGGATCCTCTTTCAGCTATGTCTTTGTTGGTCAATACTAATAGTACGTCTTCTGAAAACAGAATAGCTCCAAAACAGAAAATAATAGAAAAACTTAAAAAAAGAGATAAAGATTCTTTTAAATGGACTTTAACTTCCTGAATTTTCCCTTGATCAAATAGTTTAGATAAGGCAATTAATAAAATGTATGAGATAATTCCACTAAAAATTCGAGGGATTGTACCGATTTGATATGACGCTGTATATACTCCAAGGGAAAAACCTCCAATCAATCCAGTCATAATAATTCTATCTGAAAGATTAATATACCAAAACCCTATACTGGATACCAAAGTGTGTTTTCCATAATTAAAATATTTAGTGATAATTGCAAAATCAAATGTTTTGAAAGAAATAATATCTCTCATTTTATAGGTGAGAATTAAAATATTAATTAGTTTAAATAAAATAAAAACTAAAAATAAAGTTTCTATATTTTTAGAAAAAAGAAAAAATATTATATAAAGAAAAAAAGTCCCATACCCGTTCCATAAGTTATAAATTGAAGCAATTAAAATTTTTCTTTTAATTCTTAAGGATCTTGTTAGAATTGGCTCAAATGAACAAACCAAAATAAATAAAGACAGAAGATTTACTAAAAGTATTTTATCTTCAAAAAAAGTATTAGATATCGATTTTGAAAACAACAAAACAAAAACTGATAGAATTAACGTTGTTAAGAATTTAAAAAATGTTAAACTGGAGAACCCATCTGCAAATTGTTCTTTATTATATGATGGTGCATAACGGCTAAATGCAGATGGTAAACCTAGACCTGTAAATGGCATTGTTAAATTATTCGTGGTAAAAATTAATCCCCATAAACCATAATCAATAATCGAAAGATTATTGGTCAAAACAGGCAAAGTTAAAAAAGTTATTGGCACTAAAAGTATTCTTGCAATTGCATTGATAGAAGAATCTTTTATAGTAGCTGAATATGAACTCATTGTGTTTTAATTATAAATCAAATTGATATTTAATTAATAATGTTTGCTAGTTGAGACAAATGTTCAACAAAAATGATTTTATCACTTTTTGATTCATTTCTCTGTTTCATGCTTTCAATGTTTGCAACCAAGCTTTTTTTAAATGTATTTTTCAAATTGGATAAAGAAATTAATTTTTTTTCATAATCCATTGACATACTTGATGATGTAAATCCTATTATTCCAATACATTTTTTTTGAGATGCAAATAATTGAGAAGGAGGTTCAGTTGGAAGAATTTTATATCCAATGATTTTTAAAATTAAATATTTAAAAAATGAAAAATGTCTAGGCTTAAATTTAAAAGCTATTTTAATTTTTTTCTTTTTAAAAATTAATTTTATGTTGTAATACAAGATGATTAGTTTTAACCAACTAATTTGATTGGATTTCACTAAATCTTTATCTATAAATAGATAGAATGGTTTATCGAGTATATAAGATTTTATAGCCAGTTCATTGATTTGATTACTGTTTTTTACATTATAAGTTTTAATGTTCGGCCATATGTTTTTTAAATTTACCAAGCCTACCCCGCTCATAACAACTTTTTTTCCCTTAACAAAAGAGTTGTATTTTTTGTTCTCAATTAATGCGTCTGTTTTAGTTTGAATAAATTTCTGAAAAGAAGATAAATTTATATTTTGATCACTTGAAATATCATACCGTTTTTCAGCATATGCAACGTACTGCTCCAATACTTCAAAGCTGATTTTTTTTAAATATAATGCCCCAACATCAACCCAATTAGCATAAGTTATTATTAATGTGTTAGTTGTTAAAACTGGAATTCTATACCAAATATATTGAGTATATAGTTTTCTGATAGGCCAGAACAAACTTTTTCTATATACAATTGCATTTCCCACTAAAAAAATTGTTACATTTTTTATTTTTAAGCGTTTTAAAAATTTATATATACTTAGGTCAAGGGAAACAATTACAGCAACATTCGATTTTTCTTCATACAGTTTGTTCGTAAGAAAAGTCAAGTTTGGATAGCTTTGAATTATGTATATTTTATCGAAATTCATCAGATAATTTATTTTACAGAAACTATAAAAAATTTATTCAAATATTTAAAATTTAAAAATTTGATTAATAATTTTATCCGGCTTTTCATAAAGTAAACTAATAACTCCACTTAAAATTGGAAATTGATTATCACGTGACTCTATTAATTTTTTAATAGAATAAATTGAATTAACACCTTCAATAGTAATTTTTAGTTTATTTGCTTCAATAATACCTTTTTCAAATGAATTATTTTTTGCAATTAAAATACCTAGCTTTCTATTTCTACTATTTCCTAGACAACTCATCCATAAATCATTTCCCCAACACTGCGAATCCATTTTAAAGGTGTCTTTTTTACCTCCTAAATAATTAACAACTAAGTTTTCCACTTCACCACTAGCTCTAGAAATTAAATGAGTTTCTGAACCAAAAGAATAATTTAATCCGTGAATAATTCCAGCTAATATTGCAATAACATTTTTAAGAGCTGCTGCGTATTCAACACCTATTACATCTGAACTTAAATAAACTTTTAAATTTTCGTTAGAAAAGATATCTTTTAATAGTGATTGGGTTTTCTTTTTTTTGAATGCTATAGTGATTCCAAGAGGTTCTTGCTTAAATAAATCGTTAGCGATCGTTCCACCAGCTAACATACCATATTCATAATCTAAACTATTTAAATTATCAGAAAAAATAGAACTTATAATTTTTCCAGAGGATTTACAAATAGCTTTTGCAGTATTTAAAATTATTAATTTCTTTTTAGAATGTTTTTTTATTTGATTCGAAATATCAATTATAGCATTAGATGTAACGCATAATATTAAAACATCAACTTTTGCAATTAATTCAATTGGACTTAGACATAAATTGACATTACTGTTAAGGACATAATCCCTATGGAGAAATGGGTGTTTCTTGTGATCTTGAATTGAATTTATTACATTGATATTTCTATCATAGCAATATAATTTATTTTTAAGTTTTTTGTTTGATAAATGCTTTAATATTGCAAAGCCAAAATTTCCAATTCCATAAATTCCTATATTTAAATTTGACATTCTAAGATTTTATTAGTTTAATCAAATCCTTTACAGAATTTACTATTAAGTTTGGAGTAGAATTATATTTTTCAATATCTAACCTATCAGACTCTCCGCTAAGAACACAAATAAAATCCATTCCACTTCCAATAGCTAATTCAAAGTCTGTGTTTAATCTATCTCCAATAAAGACACAATCATCAATAGAAATCTTATTTTCAAAAAAATTTCTAAGCATTAATTTATTTGGCTTTCCAAAAACAGTTGGAGAGACATTATTTGAGGTTTTAAATAGACTTATAAGCGATCCAACATCAGGAATTGGTCCATTCTCGGTTGGACAAAATTTGTCACCATGAGTAGCATAATACGGTAATCCTTTGTTTAAAAATTTTGATGCTTCTTCTAATTTCTTATAAGTAAGTTCAGTATCGTAAGCTAAAAGAACAAATTCTGGATTAATTTCGTTATGGATTAAATTATTTTCAAATAAAATTTGTTTAAAGGATTCATTTCCAATAATATAACCAGATGAATATCCTTTTTTAATTAGAGAAAAAATAGTAGCATCAGTTGAAAGTATAATTTGATTTTCATAAATTGAAATTCCCATTGAATTTAGTTTTTCAACATAAGCACTTTTATTTTTGGAAGAATTATTTGAAACAAAGTGTGAGTTTAAATTAAGTGAATTTAGTAAATCAATAAAATCAGAAGCGCCATCAATTTTAGTGTTACCAACATATAAAGTTCCATCAAGATCAAATATGAAATGTTTTTTATTTTTCAATTTTAAAGATGAAAACAAACTGTCCGCAGCAATTAAATCTTCTAAATTATCGATTTCAAACCATCTCTCAGTATTATCCAAATAAAATGGAAAGGTTTTCATTTTCTTTTCCTTTATGATCTTTTGAATTGCTAATTCTGTCCATTGATTTTTATCTACTTTAATAATTTTAGAAATTTCATCCATTAAAGAAATAATTCCTGATTGAACAAAACAATACAAATCAATAGAGCAAGCATGTGAATCTTCAACTGTAATCTTTTTAGAAATATCTGTAATTTCTGACTGAGAATTAATTGAAATCTTCATAGATTCATAATTATATTGGCTAGAATCACATGCAATTATATTTTGTTTTTCATTCACCATTTTTAATACTATAGATTCATCAAAAACAACGTCTGCGTTTGAAATAAAAATCTTTTCAGAATTTATAACATACTCTTTACAAAGCCATAAAGAATACATATTATTAGTAGTGTCAAAATTTACATTATTAATGAACTTTATATTTTTACTATAATTGATTTTAATATAATTTTCTAACTCTACACTTTTATAACCAGTAACAATTAAGACTTCAGAAATTCCAGCATTTAAGTAAGCATCTATTTGATACTTAATAATTGGTTTTCCATTAACTTTAATTAATGATTTAGGCTTATCTTTAGTTAAATCACCAAGTCTAGAACCAAGTCCTGCTGCTAATATTATTGCTTTCATTAATTATTTTTGAAGTTTGATAACCACTCTATATGAGATATTTTTTCCCAAGCTAAAGCAAAAACTTTTTCGGAATTATTCTTTCCTGAGTTAATAATTAACCAAGGGTTTAAAGGTTTTTTAAAAACTCTATCAATTCCAATTACTGAACTTGTTTTACCTTTTTTTAAGGAGTTATACAAATCTTTATTATCTCTTTTGATACATAAATCAATATCACAGTCTAAGAATATTTCTACGTAATCTTTAATTTCAATTTTCCATTGATCTCGAATTTCAAGAGGTTGACCTACAATTGGAATAATTGGCAAAATACCTTGTGAACTTACCCAATTTATAATCCTTGTTAAATGTTTAGATCTAGATGCTCTATCCTCAGGCTCATGACCTTTAAAAGGATATAATATTGATGATGCATACATTTCAGTACCATCTAATAATAGAGGATTAAAGTTTTCACTTTTTAATTTATCTATTAATTTATAGGCAAGTGTTGTTTTCCCAGCAGATGAAAGGCCAGTAATAAAAATAGCTGAATTTAGTTTTTTCATATATAAATAATTAATTAATTCTTTTTCCTTTGTAAAAATCAGGTTCTTTTAAATATTCTGAAAAATCAGCATATTTTTTTACTCTAAAATCCTTTGGAATGTCTTTTATTCTAAAAATACTATTAGAGCGCTTTTCATAAATCTCACAACATTTTAGAAAAATATTAAAGTATTTAGATGAGCTATGTTGTTTTATTGCATGAAATTTAGAGTTGAAATCATTATAATTAATTTCTCTTGGTAACCTCTGATTTAAACACATTTCAATTGTTTTTTCAGAAAATTCTGTTCCAATAAATTCTGATATTTCTTTTAATTGTGTTAGCGAATCACATGTAAAATTTTCAAAATATACCCAGTGAAATTTTGTTTGTTCATTATCGCCTAAATTATCCTTTTCTTCAAAATATTTAATGTATAAATCTGAAACGGTTTGAATTACCCTTTCAAGAGGTGATATCTTTTTATATTCTTCAAACCAATTTAATGCATAGCCTGGGATTGGACATTCGTCATCGCCATAAGTTTGATGAACAAACCTTTTGTCCCTACCATACCTTTCTCCTCTCTTAGTTCGGTGCCAAGAAAATATTATATCTACAGGGTGTCTCAAGACAATAACTACTTTTAAATTTTCAAATGCTTTTAAAAAAATTTCCTTGTTCAACAATAGTTCTTCGCAGCAATTAACAGTAATTGATTTATTTGACTCAATTTCTTCAAAAATTTCCAATGCCGTTTGAGAAGTATCTTTTCGTAACATTCTTTCTTTGTACATTTCTGGATCTCTTGAATTTAATACACTTGACCAGTCATGTATATTAGTGTTAAGATTTCTACCTAAATGATTATAATATAAAGAAAAATCAACTTCCTGAATTAGCTGATCAATTGCTGCTAATTTTTCTAGATATCCCATTGAATAGTAATTCATTATTGTATCAAAAATAAACCTGTTTTGAACATGTTCAGTTCTTTTCAAACTAGAAATTGCAACCGCAACTGCCGCTTTTCCTGCTCTTGAAATTCCATCAATAAAAACAGGAACTGGTGTGAATGATTTTCTTAATCTTAATTTCATTAAATCTTATTTTTATTTTTTAAAATTGCTTCCGCAAACAAAAGGTCTAAAGAAGATTTTATATTTAAGGAAGCCTCTTGATCGAAGATAACATGTCCAATTTTTGAACCAGTTAAATCAAAAGTTTTTAAATAGTCTTTTAAATCTCTCAAAATTAAACCTTGTATTTTAACGTAATTTTGTTCACTTTCTAATTTCAGCTGTACATTTTCTTTCTGTAATGGCACCATCCCTTTTCCGTTATGTTTATATAAAAGTTGGTCTGTCTCCCTTAATCCTAGAACGGTATCAACATCAAATATTTTTTTAATATTTATTGCTGAGTCTATTAATTGAGATCTTTTAAATGGAGTTTCTATAGAAATCAGTAAAAAGGAATCATATGAATTTATTTTATCTATAACTTTAAAACTTTCTAAAATTGTTTGAGTTAAAGGAACATTAATTCTAGACAAAGAAATATTTCTTTTTAAACAAATAATCCTTTCATTATTATAAGTTTTATGAATATAATTAATTACTTTTTCTGATGGAGTTGTTATAATTATTTTTGATATATTTTTAGTATTTAACAACTCTTCAACGGAATAATCAATTAAGTTTTTGTTTCCTAATTTTAGAAATGGCTTACTTCGACTGTCTATTTCAGTACTTCTAATCGGTATTATTGCAAAGAATTTTTTATTTTTTTTTGAGTATTTTACAGCGTGTGATTCTAAAATTTCAGCTCTTGTATTTAATAATTTTTTTTCATCTTTTGTTAAACTAAGGTTATGTTGCCGATAATAAAAAATTGGAATATTTATGTTATTTATCTTAAAGTTTTGAATAAATCTTAGCCATAACTCATAGCCATCTTGTCTTGTAATTGACTCATCATATCCGTTAATTTTAACCAGACAACTTTTTCGAAACATAGTGCATGCTCCATGAGCTGGTTGATCATACAATGTTACATTTTTTTTAAAATTATGTCTTTGTTTTCTTTCAATAACATCTCCTAACTCATCAACTTCATACCAGTCTCCGAAAACCATACCAATTTCATCAGAATGAAAACCAGTTAATAAGTTCTTTAATGCATCCTTATGAAAATAGTCATCAGAATCTAATCTTAATATAAAATTACCTTGTGATAATTTTAGTGCTATGTTATTGGAAATAGTCAACCCTTTATTGTTTTGGTAAACTACTTTAACTTTTGAGTTATTTTCATATGATTCAATTATCGTTTTTGAATCGTCTGTAGAACCATCATCAATTATAATTAATTCAAAGTCTTGAAAAGATTGGTTTAAAACACTTTCAATTGATTGTTTTAAATATTTGCCATAATTATAATTTGTAATATAAACTGAAACTTTTGGTTTAACCATTGTTTGATTTTTTAAAATTGGAAGGGGAATGTTATATTTTCAAAACCAACCAATATTCTTTTGGCGTTATAATTGGGGAAAATAAGTTTTTTGTTAATTCCAAAATCTGCAGTTGGACAAAATAACACATCATGATTTTTAAGAATCTGCGAAGTTTTTGCACTATAAAAATCAGATATACCCTCAGGATATGAATAATTATCAATTTTTTCACCTGTTATATGCTCTAAATGCATAATTGTTTGAGAAGTATCTTTTATCAGGTCTTCTGAACAATCAAATGTAGTCATCGGATCGTGATACAAAGTATGACCTCCAATAGTAAAGAGTGGGTTTTTATTTATTTTTTTTATATCATTTATACTTAATAACCTATATAGTGGATAATCTATATTCGGTTTGTAATTATATTTAGAAAAAAGACTACTAATAAATAGGTCTCTTTTACTTTTTACCATTCTTTTTAACTTGAATTTAATTTTTAGTAAACTATGATATTTATTTTTGTCATTGTCAATCATGTAAATTATATCATCAAGTTGCAATGAGTTTGTGAAATTTAGATTTGAGTATATAAAATCCTCAATAATATCAACCCAAAACATTTTTTTTTCCAATAAATTTCCAATAGTCAAATATAAAATTGCAGGTAATTTAAATTTGTCTAAAATTTCTATAGCATTAAGATTATTTTTAAAACCATCATCAAACGTAATTACCACATTTTCTTCTTTGAGATTTCTGTTCAACTTTAAATCATCAACAGAAACAACATTTTTAGTTTTAAATAAAAATTTCATTTGGGAATAAAATGAATCAATTTTAATATGTTTACCGTTTTTATTTAAATTTAAATTACATTTTAGATCTGAATCTTTAGCTACACCATGATAACATAAAATATAATTCTTCATACTAATAATTTTGGAATAAACGAATAGTATCTTCCTTGTTTAGAAAGCTCATATGAAGGCAATGAATTATAACCTTGAATGTAACTCTTAATTATTTTAGCACAAGCAATAGTCTCAATAGTTCTCCATTTGAACAATTGAGTATCTTTTAAATTAAGTGATTCTTGCAAAATAATATTCCCTAAATCTAGAAATTCGTTTACATAATGAAGAGTTATGCCAATATTATTGTAGTCCTTATGATATCTTGCCCATAAATTTGAATCTAATCCTCTATATTCTTCCATTATACCCCTGTGTAAATTCACAATTTGTTGATCAAAATCATTAATAAACTCCTTACTTAATTTCCTAGTACCAAATGAAATAATTATGTCATTTTTTTCGTCATATATCTCGAGAATTTTTTTTCTATTTTCTAATAAATTTAAATCAAATACATTATAAGTCTTAATGTTAGTCGATTTTAATTTGTTAATATAATTGGATTCATATTTCTTTTCATCACTCAAATAAAAATATTTTGTATCAAATTTTGGTTTAATGGTTTTTGAATCATAAAAAACAGCTTTGAATTCAACCCCTATTTTATTACAATATCTAATAAAAATTTCTCTATGTAAACTTTGACTAGCTAGAAGAATAACTTTTCTCATATTTATTTAGAATAAATTGCTATTTCACGTCCATACTTAACTAAATCACTAAGTTCACTAGGAGTGGCACTAAGAGTATGATCTCTAATTGTTGTATCAGATTTATCAAGAGTGAAATGTTTTTCTATAATTTTAGCACCTCTAGAAATTGCAATCAAACAATTTGAAATACCAAGACAATGATCACTATATCCAATGAACTTACTTTTTAAAAAATTTTCAGGAAAATTGGTTAAGTCATTTTTGTATGTAGGATATTTTGATTTACAAAATAAAAATCTATTCAAATCATTATCAAAATCAGGAATATTATTCAAATCGATCATTCCGACTGAGCTTAAGGTATTTATTCCATGGTTGTGTATTTTTTTTACTAATTCAATATCGTTTTTTAGTGTTCTACTCGCAATCTTGATAAGTTTAGGTTTAAACGGAAGAAGCAAATCTAATGATGCATTATCAAATACACTAAATAAAATTTTAACATTGTATAACTCTCCAAAATTGTATATTGACTCTAAAATTTTCGAATCAAAATGATTCATCTCATCCACTTTAGCTCTCCACCCAAGCTGGAATTTGACATAATCAACACCACAAAAACTTGCATTTCTAATTAGCTCAAAAATTAAGTCTTTGTTACCATTGTGATTTAAACCAATTTCTGCTATAAATTTAATTTTACTCATTTTTAGTTATTTTAGTTATTTCCGTTTTAATATTATTTGCATTTTAGTTTAATTAGTGATAACAAAAAAAATTATTAATTCTTAACAATAATTTAAACAATAAAAAGTATACAATACTTCCCTTAAAATTTAATTAATCTGATTTGCAATATTAATTATATCTAAATAGTTATATTCTGTATGATTTTTTTTCATTCTGTGAATAATTCGATCTGCCAAAATAAAATCTTCATAAGTATCGATAGCAAAATCTAAATTTGATTCAATTTTAATATTATTGTAAATAAATTTAGTGTCTTTAGTGCTGTTTCTATAAAAATAAGTCATCACGTGTTCTTTATCATCTTCACTAAAAGAATCAATAGAATTTTTGTAATAATTTATATTCACAATTTCAACACTAATTCCTTTTGGCCAAGTCCTCCTTTTTACATTCGACATAAATTTGTATTGATTTTTTTCAAAATCTAAAATCATCTTTTCTACTAACTGAAAATCCAGAAATAAATTATCTCCATTGATCCTAACTAAATTTTCAAAATTATTTTTAATTCCGCAATCTAAAAATCTTTTTGAAACGTTTGACAAGCTTCCTCTAAAATATTTATATTTTTTTTTTAAACAATAATCTTCAATTATATCATCGGATTCTAAATTAGAAGTAGCAATAGTAATTTCAAGATTTAAATTAATCATACTTAATCTTTCGTGAATATAACTTAGTATAGTTTTACCATTTATTTCTTTTAAAATTTTCCCTGGTAATCTTGACGAATTATATCTGCACAAAATAATTATTCCTGTCATTGTCTATATGATATTGTAGTTATAGGAATACCTCCAACAATTGAGTAAGGCTCAACATCTTTATTAACAACAGAGCCAGCTGAAATAATTGCTCCGTTTCCTATATTAACGCCTTTTAAAATTTTTGATCCAGTACCAATCCAAACATCATCGCCTATTGTGATTTTTGAAGTAATATTTGACTGTTGGTTTAATTTAAGAGATCTTTTTGTTTTGTGATCAGAGTCTACAATGTATACAAAAGGAGCAATACTGCAATCATTTCCAATAGTAATTTTTTCTGAGGCATAAATAAAAGTATAAAATCCAATAGTTGTTCTTGATCCTATGTATATTTTAGCAGAGCTGTTACATGCACAAATATTAGCTCCAGATTTTAAAAAAACATCATCATTTATATATATATTTTTCGGAAATCTTAATAAGCATACATTTTTATCAATAAACACATTCTTTCCAAGTTTACCTAACCTGAATGATTGTTTCAATCTTCGAATTATATTTAGCAAAGTAATTTTTGTATTATTTCTCAGCTGGTCATGTCCTGGATTGTTATTTTTCATTATTTAATATTTAATTATAGTTGAAAAATATAATATTCCTAATATTAGGATTACAAAAAAAGAATATTTTATCAATCGAATATTTTTCTGGTTGGATCTAATAGATTTATTTAAATCCAGTAATTCATTATTATTGTTTAATTTCTCAATAATACTTCCAAGATCAATTTTATTATTTATAATTTCTTTTGGAATAGCAAAAGATACAGCGTATTTGTTGGAATGAGAAATTGAAATTAAAAAATTATCATGAACAGGCCTGCCATTCTTATCAAAGAAAACTTCAATATCATCTAAATTATAATTGTTATCAGATTTAAATATAGATTCTTTTGCAGAAAAAATTCCGGCAAAGGATTCTTTAGGATTCAGCTTTATCTTGCAATATGATATTTCCTTTTTTGTAAAGTTTTTTATATAAAAATCATCATTTGTAAAATCTATACTATCTGGAAAGTCATCTATTAACTGAATATCTAAACCGATACTTTGATTTTGTTTTTTTGTTAATTTATTATAATCATTTTGAATTAGATCAATGTTCTTTTTCTTTTGATTTAAATTAGCTTTGGAGTTTAACAATTCTTTAAATTTAATATCTTCTCCATCCCAATAAATTTTTCTTTTTTGAAGTTCTGAATTAAATCTTGTCAACAAAATAGAAGTAAAATCTTTTTGAGATATAATAAAGTTTTTGGATTTTATTTCTTTACCTCCAGTTAATGATTTATATATATTTTTAATTTCTTTTTCCATTACCAACCGTTTAAACAAATTGAACACAAATAACCATTTGTATTATTATTAATTACTTTTTGAAAATAAATACTACCATTATTATCATCACTTATATCCCTGAAACATTTTGTACAATTTACTTTTGATTTATCTAAAAAATCAAAATTTGGTGAAGAGAAAATATTTTCTAATCTATTTTTCAATTCACCCAAAAATAATGACACTTCTTTACCATTTGTTATTCTATGATCAAAGGATAAATCCAAATTAAAATGAGAGTTTCTTAATGATGATACTCCCAAAATTGAAGAATTATTAACGTTTACTAATGGATGAAATGTAGAAACTTCACTGTTAAATAAATCGGTAATTGTAAAAGTAGATGAGGTTAAAGTAGATTTGTCTAACTTATTATTCACATAAGATGTAGTTAAATCAATAATTTTATTTTCTATACTATTTAAATTTAATTTATCAGCATTTTTTACTGCAGCAACTTTTAAACCATTCTTACCATCATCAAACGCTATCCCAATATTAACGCTTTTGTAAATCGATTTACTATCATTATTATGAAAGCTATTTAAATTTGGATATTTTATTAATAATCGTGAAACTTCAAAAATCAATAATGGTAAAGGTGTACTAGAAATTAATTTCTGAACATGACTTATTTTTTCTGAACTACCGATTTTAACATCCACAGAAAGTCTAGAAATTACTGAAGAACTATTTACAATCTTTAAATATTCGTTCTCTGTTTTTTTAGATTTTGAAAATTTAAAATTTTCAATTTCTGTATTATTAATAATTTTTTCTGAGTATTCCTTAACAACAGATTTTTGAATTTTATCTGTTTTAAGCTCAAGATCATCACTTAATAAATTATTTATATCATTAGATGTAACATATGAATAATTTTGAAATTTAACAATATCAATTTTTTTCTCCTTAATAAGACTAAGAGCTCTATTAGAAAAATTGACCGAAAGATTTTTTAAATCTAGATTATTTTCTAATAAATCATTTTCTGAATTAATATTTTCTATTTTTTTTTCAGTTAATTTTAATTCATTATCAATTTTACTATCAAAAATTTTAAACATTTCTGAACCTACAGCATAATCTTTATCTTCTTCAACTAAGATTTCTATATAACCATCGTAATCAGATCTAATCTCAATTAAAGCCTTGGAAGCTTCAATTTCTGCTATAAGTGAATCTTTTTCAACTTTATCCCCTTGATTTAAATATATTTTTAATACAGATAAATAATCGTCATTAACAGACTCTTGAGGAGCTATAATTGTTTGTAATAGTTTCATTATAAAATTTTCATTAGTCTATTAATACTAGGCAAAACATTATCTTCTAAAGACTTTACACTTGGAATTATATTATCGTGTGAAGATAGGCTGTAAAAATGATTATTAGTATTGTTCTTAGCAATTAAAGAAATAATATTATTACCAATAGTTCCTCTTTCTGTTCCTTCTTCAATGGTTATTACTTTTGTATTTTCTGTAATATTTTCTAAAATAAAACTTTCTGGTAATGGATCTATTTTTGTTAATATTAGAACCTGTATTAACTGATCTTTTTCATAAAATAATTTTTCAATATTATCCAATACAATTTCTGAAGAACCTCCGTAAGTAATAATTGTTGAGGTTATTTTAGAGTCATTCGGTGGTTTTATAATTAAGTTAGGAATGTCCTCGTTGGTAATATATAATTTAAATTTATTTGGCAAATTTAAATTGGGCTTTTTAGCATAATCTGTTTTATTTTCAATTAATAGTGTTGGATGAGTTCTTTCTTCTAAATAATCATATACTATTTTTGGATCTAAATACTTATTAAGTGCTATAATCTCAAATTTATCCATACCAACAAAATGTTTTTCTAAACTTTGACTGTGGGTTGGGCCATATCCTCTTCTAGCGCCCATAGGAGTTCTAAACACTACTGGACAATTTACTTTTTTATTGTACATGTTATAGAATTTAGAAGAATGATTAATGAGTTGATCAAAAGCAAGAGCAGTAAAATCTCCAAACATAAACTCTGCATATGGTTTAAATCCGTTGAGAGCCAATCCATTAGCAACACCTGCTATTAATGATTCAGAAATTGATGTTCCTATAACTCTGTCAGGAAACTTGGTGCTAAGCCCTTTTGAAACTTTAAATGCACCTCCATATGGATCAAGGATGTCTTCTCCAATAAATATTGAGTTATTATTTTTCATTAAATTATGAAAAACACTATTTAATAATTTAATCTGTCTTTCCTTATGTAAATTATAAATACTATAATCTATTTTTTTTTGTTCACCGTTTTCTTCAAGATAATTTTCAAAACTCATCTCATTAAGATCTAGGGACTCATCAATAAAGAGATCAACTTCTTTTTTTATTTTTTCGATTATTGCTCCAAAATGTTCTTTATCAGATTCAATTAAATTATTTAAAAAATCCTTTTTTTCTAACTCTTTAATCTCTTTTTCGTCTCTATCGTCATCTCCTTTGGAATGGGCTTTAAGCCTTGAAGTATTTACTAAATGAAATAATGGTTTTGAATTTTGTCTAACATATTCAATTGAAGATTTTGCTTCTCCAAGTATATTATTATCTAAATTAAATGTGTTTGACTCTCTAAATTCAATTCCAAACGCTTTGGCTCTTGCTTTAATAGACCCAGATAGAGTATAATCAATAGGTGTGCTTTGAGCATAGCTATTGTTTTCGCAAACGACTAAAAGCGGAATTTCTTTCTTTGAAATAAAATTTAGTGTTTCATATACAGCACCCTCACCAAGTGTGCCATCACCAATATAAACTATACCTATATTATTATTTTTTTTAATTTTATTTCCTAAAGCAAAGCCAGCTGCAACAGGCATAATTCCACCTTGAATACCATTTGAAAAAAAATTATATTTATGTAAGTGCTGACTGCTTCCAACTCCACCGCAAACTCCAGAACTTTTACCTAATAATTCTAAAATTAGTGGTTTCCATTCTTTTGTATATGAAATATAATGACCATGACATCTGTGATTTGAAAATACAAAATCCCTTTTACTAATTTGACCAGCAAATGAAGCTGCGCTCAGTTCTTGACCAATACAAGTATGAACCGTACCATTTAATTTTCCTTCACTAAAAAGATTTAAAAAAGCTTGTTCAACAATTCTAATTCGTATAATTTCTTTAATTATTCTATGATTAATTGCCATGTATTAAATATTTGTAATAAAGTTTGAATTATTAATATTGGGTTTATTGTAAACAAGTTCATCCCCGTTTTCATTTAATAGGTTTCCTCCGCTATATTTTAAAACAGCGTGTGCAGCAGCTGTATCCCACTCTTTAGTGGGTCCAAATCTTGGATAAATATCAGCTTCACCACCTGCTATTTTACAAATTTTTAAAGAACTTCCCATTTTGATAATTTTAAAATTAGGATTATTTATTTTTAAAAACTCAATATAATTTAGAGTTTTTGGATTTAAATGCGATCTGCTTGTTAAAACTATGTAATCTTTTTTTTTTTTTTCTAATGGTAATTTAATACCATCAGAAATTAATTCTTCAATATTTAAATTATTAATTTCAGAAAAATTTATCTTAATTTTCTTCGAAAATCCAATTGAGGATCCAAAATATAATTCAGATGTCATTGGTGAATATACAACACCAATAACTGGTTGGTTTTTCTTGATTAAAGCAATATTAATAGTAAACTCATCATTTCTATTTATAAACTCTTTAGTGCCATCAATCGGATCGATTAACCAGTAATATTCCCATGCCTTTCTAATATTAAAAGGAATTAGATCAGACTCTTCACTTAAAAAAGGTAATTTATATTCTTTTAAAACATCTTGTATTATTTTATTTGATTCAATATCAGCTTCAGTAACTGGAGATTGATCATTTTTATAATACACTTCAAAATCATTATTATAAATTTCTGAAACTTTCTGACCAGCTAATAAAGCTGCTTCAATTGATGAACATAAAAGATTACTTAGACTCTCCATTAACTTTATTTTTTTCCAAAACCATTCAATAGCTTTAATTAGTAATTATACTTTTAATGTTTTCTTCATTTGATACAGAAAAATTGTCAAATGCTCGAACTTTATATCCTATATTGAAAAAATGTTTATATAATCCACTTCGAATAGATTCAGCAACTCGAGTATTTAAGATATTTTTACTCATTTTTTTATAAATACAGTTTATAAAGAAGCATCTGAAATTTTACCCAAAGATCCTTTTACATCAAAAATTAAGGTATTTTTTTTCTTAAATGAATTAAAATCAATTTTTCTAAACTCATTGTGAGAAACAGCATTAATAATTATATCAAAATCATCATGTGGCAAATCATTGAAAACATCAATACTAAATTCTTGTTTAACTTTTTGCAAATCAACCCATGGATCGTACACTTTAACTGTTGTTGAATAGTCTATTAATTCATTAATTAAATCAATCACTTTAGTATTTCTAAAGTCAGGACAATTTTCTTTAAAAGTAATTCCTAAAACTAAAATTTTAGAATTTTTAATTTTCTTTCCTTTTTTAATCATCAGTTTAATTACTTGATCAGCAACATATTTACTCATAGAGTCGTTCAGTCTTCTTCCTGAAAGAATAATTTCAGGATGATATCCATTCTCTTGAGCAATTTGAGCTAAGTAGTAAGGATCCACACCAATACAATGTCCTCCAACTAAACCAGGTTTAAAAGGTAAAAAATTCCACTTTGTGCCAGCTGCTTCTAAAACATCTTGAGTATTAATATTCATCAAATTGAAAATCTTTGCTAGTTCGTTTACAAACGCAATATTAATATCTCTTTGAGAATTCTCGATTACTTTTGCTGCTTCAGCAACTTTTATAGTGGGTGCTAAATGCGTGCCTGCTGTAATCACAGATTTATACAATTCATTCACTTTCTCTCCAACTTGAGGTGTTGATCCTGAAGTAACCTTTAGTATCTTTTCAACCGTATGCTCTTTATCTCCTGGATTAATTCTTTCAGGTGAATAACCCGCATAGAAATCTTCATTAAATTTAAGTCCAGAAACTTTTTCTAGTACCGGAACACAATCTTCTTCAGTAGCTCCTGGATAGACTGTAGATTCATATACTACAATGTCTCCTTTTTTTAGAACTGCACCAACAGTTTCACTTGCTTTAACAAGGGGAGTTAAATCAGGTCTATTATTTTTATCAACAGGAGTTGGAACGGTGATTATATAATAGTTACAGTCTGCGATATCGTCCAATAAAGTTGTACAAAATAAGCCGTTTTTTTCCGATGTCTTTTCAACTAATACTGACTGTAAGATCTCATTTGAAACCTCTAAAGTGGCATCTGTACCAGACATCAACTCTGTGACTCTTCCTTTGTTAATATCAAAACCTACCACCGAAAATTTAGTTGCAAACAATCTTGCTAATGGTAACCCGACATATCCAAGGCCAATAACAGCTATTTTATCTTTTTTCATTTTATAAGTTTTTCCAATACCATTTAACAGCTTCTTTTAAACCTTTTTGTAAATTAAACTGTGGATTATAATTTAAATTTTCTTTTGCTTTATCTACACTAGCATGTGAATGTGGAATGTCACCTGATCTATTTGGGCCATATATGACCTCGATATTTGAAATTTCAGAATCGAAATCAGATAAATACTCCTTAAGGTACCCCATTAAATCATTCAACGTATTACGATCACCAAAGGCAACATTGTATACAGTATTGATTGCTTTTTCATTTGTGGTTACTAAACTCAATAGATTTGCTTGTATCACGTTATCGATATACGTAAAATCTCTAGAATGATTACCATCTCCATTGATTACAGGAGATTCTCCTTTCATCAATTGACTTACAAATTTTGGTATTACTGCTGCATATGCTCCATTTGGATCTTGTTTCCTTCCAAACACATTAAAATAACGCAATCCAATAGTTTCTAGACCATACGTTTTTGAAAAAACATCAGCATACAATTCATTCACATACTTCGTGATGGCATAGGGCGAGAGTGGTTTTCCGATAACATCTTCTACTTTCGGCATCGACTCAGAATCACCATAAGTAGAAGAACTTGCCGCAAAGACAAATCTTTTCACCCCATTATCTCTTGCGGCTACCAGCATATTTAAAAAACCACTCACATTCACATCATTGGAAGTAATTGGATCTTTTATAGATCTTGGAACCGACCCCAATGCCGCTTGGTGCAAAACGTAATCAACATTTTTGGTAGCTTTTAAACAATCCTCTAGTTTTCTGATATCTCCTTCAATAAGTGTGAAATCTGTGTTATCTAATAATGGTGTTATATTTTCTCTTTTGCCAGTAGCAAAATTATCTAAACAAATCACTTTGTTACCTTTCTCAAGCAAAGCTTCACATAAATTTGACCCAATAAAACCGGCACCTCCAGTGACTAGAACAGATTTATTAATTAATTCTATATTCATTAATAATTTTTCTATTTTTTCTTGACTACCACCGGTAGTCTGTTTTGTTTTCAATTTGCTTTTTTTAACGGTTGCATTCTTTTTTATTTAAAACCATAATCCATTTTACAAATTCTCTGATAAAGGCTCTTTCTTATCTAGCTATTAGCCTATCTTCTGTTTTATCAGCCTTAAACCCTTCTTATTCTTTGGTTTTAAAACTGACCGAACGACCAGTTTTAGTTTCCCAATCCTTTTCAGGTCTAACTTTTAAATTAGTTTCCCAACCACCTTGAATGGTGTTTATATTTATTTCGTGCTTTTTTGCAAAGCTTAAAAGAGCATTGACATCTTTAGGGA
>Ga0209482_1000328_pt1 | contig 42604 bp, 42 predicted proteins | sample CoawatmetaG10DNA_FD_187512 | JGI IMG/M metagenome (GOLD analysis project Ga0209482, IMG submission 187512) | Marine microbial communities from the West Antarctic Peninsula - Coastal water metaG104-DNA (SPAdes) (version 2) | ecosystem: Environmental > Aquatic > Marine > Coastal ...
TGTAAAGTTACCGATATGGATGGTAATGAATATTTTGATATGTCAATTATGGGTATAGGAACAAATATCTTGGGCTATGGTCATCCAGAAGTTGATCAGGCTGTAATGCAGACTGTCAAAGATGGCAATATGGCAACATTAAATTGTCCAGAGGAAGTTTATCTGGCTGAGAAATTAATTGAAATTCATCCATGGGCAGATATGGCTCGTTTTGCAAGAGCAGGTGGAGAAATTAATTCAATTGCTATTCGAATTGCTAGAGCGGCAACAGGCAAAGATAAAATTGCAATTTGTGGCTATCATGGCTGGCATGACTGGTATTTATCATCAAATTTAAATAGTAACCAAAATTTAGATGGGCATTTATTGCCGGGTCTTAAACCTACTGGAGTTCCTAGGGCTTTAACTGGAACTACTATTCCATTTAATTACAATGATATAGAGCAACTTGAGCAATTAATAAAAGATAACAATGGTGAAATTGCAGCAATTAAAATGGAGGTATGCAGAAGTGAAGGGCCTAGTGATAATTATTTACAAAAAGTAAGAAAATTAGCTACTAAAAATAATATTATTTTAATTTTTGATGAATGTACTTCTGGTTTCAGAGAAACTTTTGGAGGTTTGCACAAAAAATACAATGTGGAGCCAGATCTTGCTTTATTTGCTAAGGCTCTTGGAAATGGGTATGCAATTTCTGCATGTATTGGAAAAAAAGATTATATGCAAGCAGCACAAAGTACATTTATTAGTTCGACATTTTGGACGGAGAGGGTTGGACCAACTGCAGCATTAAAAACTTTAGAGGTTATGGAAAGGGAAAAATCTTGGGACACCATAACTAAAATAGGCAAAGAAATCTCTAGTAATTGGAAGATTTTAGCAGCTAAATATAATTTAGAAATTGACACATGGGGGATTCCTGCCTTATGTGGTTTTACAATTAAATCTACTAGTTCGCTTGCTTATAAGACCCTTATAACGCAAGAGATGCTTAAAAAAAATTTCCTAGCTGCCAATAGTGTATACGTGTGTACTGAACATAAAAAAGAAATTATTGATGCTTATTTTGATGCCTTAGATCCTATATTCAAGTTGATTAAAGAGTGTGAAGAGGGAAGAGATATTAATTTACTTTTAAAAGGCCCTATTTGCCATAATGGCTTTAAGCGTTTAAATTAGTGAAAATTCCATACCAGGCCGGTGTTTCATTTAATGTTTTTTATGGAAAAGGCATTCAAAGAGTGCTAGGTATAATAATGGCATCAAAAGATTAAAATCATCACACTAAGAAGGGCTTTTATTCTTTAGCTTTATGAGAGTTTATAAATATAGAATAATTAAATAATGAATAAAATAGGATTTTTATCAACAAATATAACAAACTCAATTTATCGCTATTTGCCGGAGTTTGATTGCTCAGGCTTTGATATAAATACATTAGCACAGACTTTGACTAGTAAAGTTGATGTTGACTATTTGGTAGTTTTACTAGATTTAAATTATTTCTCAATTAATGGATTCTTAGATAAAAACTCTTTTAATAAGCTTGAAGAGCTTAAATCATTATTAAAGATTTTTAGAAGTAAAAATACTGCTAAAGTAATCATATCAAATATTTCAGGAATATTCTTAGATATTAATACTCCCTTAAATCTTAGTCAGCATCAAAAACTTATAGATTTAAATAAAGCAATTGACGAATTAAGTAATATTCCAGATATTACGGTTATTAATCTTTATCAATTATCTAATTATTATGGATTTAAAAATTTCTATAACTTGAAAAGTAAGTTTATATTCCAAGCACCCTGGACTAAAATTGCAGTTATTGCAATAGCTAAAGCTATTACAGAGAAAATTAGTTTGTTTAATTTAGTACGAAAAAAAGTATTAATTTTAGATGCAGATAATACTTTATGGGGAGGAGTTGTTGGGGAAGCTGGATTGAATGGTATAGATGTGGATGAAAATTATCCAGGTATCATTTACAGTTTTTTTCAGCAGCAACTTAAGTTTTTAAAAGATAGTGGAATTCTTCTTGCTTTAGTTAGTAAAAATAATTTCTTAGATGTTGAAGATGTTTTTAAGAAAAAGAATATGCCCTTAAAATGGGATGATTTTGTCACAAAAAAAATTAATTGGAGTCCAAAAAGTCAAAATATCTCTGAAATTTCGGATGAGCTTAACATTGGATTAGAAAGTTTGGTTTTTATTGATGATAGTGATTTCGAATTAGCCGAGGTTAAAGGATTATTAGGAGTTGAATGTGTTAAGATTTCCATTGAAAATCCAATTGAAAACCTTAATATTTTTGATAATCTTATATCCATAAAAACACTGAATATAACTTTGGAAGATAAAGGTAAGACTAACCAATATTTAGAAGAAAGTCTAAGGAAATTTAATCAAAAATCTTTTTCTTCAATTGATGATTATTTAGCTAGTATAAATATGAAGATTTTTTTATCTTTAAATGATATTTCACAAATTAAACGAATTACTCAACTTATTAATAAAACTAATCAGTTTAATTCAACTTTGATAAGATATAACGAGTCAGAAGTTCTAAAATTAATGGAAAGTCAGAACATTTTTAGTTTTTCACTAACTGATAATTTTGGTGATCTAGGTATCATATCTGTTGTAATATTAAATGATACTAATATTGATTTATTTCTAATTAGTTGTCGAGCATTAGGTCGTAATATTGAAGAAAAAATACTATATTTAATTTCTAATTTCTGTAATGAAGAATTTACTGCAAATTATGTCAAAACATCCAAGAATCATCAAGTTGAATCTTTTTTTGATAGGTTATCTATTAAAAATGAATTGATACTTTCAAAATCAAAAAAATATATATTTTCTAAAGATATAGATGATATTAATTACATTGAGGAAATTATATGATTAGAACTATTGTGTTAGATTCTTTAATGGACATTAATAAAGGACTTGCTATTTCTGAGTTTAAAAATATAGTTGACCAAACATTAATTTTTGATAATCTAGATTCTATTGGAGTTCTTGATTTAATTATTGAAATTGAAAGTAAACTTCAGCAAAGTTATGGTGAATTTATTCAAATAGCAGATGAAACGATTATGGATGAAGTAAAAACCCCTTTTAAAACATTATCAAGCTTAATTGATTTTGTTGAAAAAAAAGTTAAATTACAAAATATAAATTTTACATAGTTATTTTTTTATTAAACGATTTATAATAAATTAATTAGACTAGTTAATTATCAAGATGCCTAAACTTATATTTAATAAACCAAAAATAAAATCTATAGTTACAACTGTTGGCGACCAGGTAATTGATATTGATGAAGAATCCAAAACCATGGGCCTGGATAGTTTTTCTGTTGCTAGACTTAAAAAAACTATTGGATTAAAGCAGAGAAGGGTTGTTAGTAAGGGAGTATGTACGAGTGACCTATGTGTTCAGTCTGCTGAAAAAATTTTTGAAAGTAGCATTATTTCTAGAAAAGAAATTGAATGTGTTTTATTGGTTACGCAAACAAGTGATTATATAGCGCCTTCCTCTGCAATAATAATTCAAGATCGGCTAGGGCTTCCAATAACAACTCTTGCATATGATATCAACTTAGGCTGTAGTGGTTTTATTATAGGCCTATTAAATGCATTTTCCCTTATTGAAAGTGGATTAAAGAATTGTTTATTGCTGGTTGGCGATGTTTCTTCAAATTTTTCTGGTGAAAGAGATCGAATCTTCACCCCCTTAATGGGAGATGCAGGAAGTGCAATATTAATTGATAATACCTCTAATTTACCGAGTCATTTTATTACAGGCTCAGATGGAAGTGGTTCTGAACACTTAATTATTCCTTCAGGGGGTTCTAGAAACCCATTTTCTAACGAATCTCTAATTCTAAAGCCTGATAAAGATGGAGTTTGTCGAACAAGTTCTGATATGTATATGAATGGTGCTGAGGTTTTTAACTTTACAATAAAAAGAGTTCCAGTGCTCATAGACGATATTCTTGAGTTCTCAGCTTTTGCTAAGGAAGATATTGATTTTTTTGTATTGCATCAAGCTAATCAATATATTTTGAAAAATATTTCAAAAAGATTAGGCTTGAATGATGAAGTTCTCCCAAATAAAACACAAACAGAATATGGGAATCAGAACTCAGCCTCTATTCCAGGAACTATCAACGCATACTTATCTGAAAACTTTTCTAATTCAAAATTAACTTCTGTTTTTGCAGGGTTTGGGATTGGCTTAAGTTGGGGTGCCTGTGTTACTTCAACTGACTCAATTTTTTGCCCTAAAGTGATGGAGTACTCGATAAATAATGAAAAATGAAAGAATTATGGAATTAATTTCTGAAGCATTAGAAGTCCACATAGAAGAACCAAATGCATTATTAGATACAATCCCTGAATTTGATTCTATGGGTATTTTGATGGTTATGGAGATATTTGAACAGAAAAATGTTGATCTTTTCCCTCAAGACTTTACAGGCCTTATAACCATCTCTGATCTAATAAATCTTATCCAAAGCAAATAAAAAAAGTTAATTCATAATATTGTCAATTTTTTTTTAATATCCAGAATTCATAAGATAAGATTTTATGAGGTTGAAACATTAATCTATCCTGTAAAATTTGAAGTAATTGTTTTTTATTGATAAATGTTTTGTTAAGTGATAATATTCTAATTATTGGAGCTAATGGTAGCATAGGAACTTCCGTTGTGGAGAAACTTTATAAGACTTACAACGTAATTGCTTCGTATAATAATAGTAATGATTCTCTTAAAAAATATAAGAATCAAATATCCATAGTAAAATTTGATGTTACTAAACTTGATTTAATAGATAGTTTTCTAGATGAGTTAATTAGAAAATTTGGCTCACTAAAATCTATTGTTTATGTTGCAGGCGTTCAAAGTATTAAGCCATTAAAATTTATATCTATTGATGACTGTCAAAATCAATTTAATGTTAATTATTTTGCCCCTCTTTTCTTTGCAAAGGCTTTTGCAAAGAAAAATCGACATACTGAGAACTCTTCACTTATTTTTATTAGTTCTGTAGCATCGAAGAAACCAGAGCCAGCAATTTTAAATTATTCAGCTTCAAAGGCTGCGCTTGATAATTTATGTATTGGTTTATCAAAGGAAATAAAGCCTATTCGTGTTAATGCAGTATCACCATCATTTTTGAATACAAACATGACTGAAGCATTTCCAAAGGTCTATACACAAGAACATATTGAAAATATAAATAGTATTTATCCTTTAGGAATTGGATCTGTGTCAGATGTCTCTAATATGGTTAGATATTTATTATCAGATGAGGCATCTTATATAACTGGAAGCATTTTTAATGTTGATGGCGGCGCTTCAACACTTTAGATATTTAGTATGGAGAAAATAGATTTTCGACTTGCAACTGATGAGGATAAATATGGAATTGCTGACTTCTTAGCACTTTCATCTCCATATCCACGACCGATTAAATACTGGGAGTGGATTAATAGTGATAAAAACTTTCCTGGTTCATTTGTTGTTATAGCAACTCAAATGGATAAAGTAGTTGGCCATTACGCAGTTAGTATTAGAGAATTTAGTATATTTGGAGTTTTAAAAAAGGTTGGAGTGGCATCTCAAACTCTTATTCATCCTTCATATAGGAAATTACAGATTTTGTTAGATATTTCTAATTTTCTTAAAGATATATGTCAAAAGAAAGATTTATATATGGTTATAGGCTTTCCAAATGATAATCTCTATAGGATTAACAAAAAATTACTTGAATGGAATCAGTTGACGGATGTAAGTCAATTAGAATTAAGTAAAGATAAATTAACAAAACAGCCCCTTGATTTTTTAAAAGTTAGGGCCTTCAAATTTGATAATAAATTTAATCAATTAATTGAATTTAATAATCAAAAAGATACTAATATTAAAGAATCTTTGACAATTGATATTTTGAATTGGAGGTATTTTGAACATCCACTCACTAATTATGCTGTATTTATATCTCAAGACTATAAAAAACTAATTAATGGCTTTATTGTTATAAAGCTTTATCATAGTAATGAAGGTTTAAAGGGACATATAATGGAAGTCTCTACTTTTGATGATTTAAATACTATAGATTTTCTACTAAAATCAGCTTTTAGCTACTTTAATTGGGCGAATTGTGACAGTGTTTCTTTATGGAGTAGTAAGGGTGATTATAAATATAGTCATTTAGAAAAAATGGGTTTTAAAGAAAACTCTACTATATCACATCTTCAAGTATTGTCATTTTCTAATATTAAAAATGATGTCTTTAACGATGATAATTGGGATTTATCTATGAGAATGTCAGATGCATATTAATTACTTAATTTAAATATATGAAAAATAATTCAGCGTCAGTAAAAATTGAAAATAGGTTAATAGGAAAAAATTATACTCCTTATGTTATAGCTGAAATTTCGGGAAATCATAATGGAAAGATTGAAAATGCAATTGACTTAATAACCGCTGCAAAAGAAGCAGGTGCTGATGCAGTCAAGATTCAAACTTATACACCAGATACAATTACAATTCAATCTGAAAGAGAGGAATTTATAATTAAAGGTGGCTTGTGGAATGGTTATACATTATATGATTTATATGAAAAGGCACATACTCCTTGGCATTGGCATAAGAAACTATTTGGACATGCAAAAAAAATTGGTATTACTCTTTTTAGCTCATTTAGTGATGAAACTGCAATTGATTTCTTAGAAAGTCTTGATTGCCCTGCATATAAAATTGGTTCTTGTGAGCTTATAGATTTACCTTTAATACGCAAAGCTGCATTAACAGGAAAGCCTTTATTAATTTCAACTGGTATGAGCACTAAGGAAGAAGTTTATGAGGCTATTGAAGCAGCAGAGAAATCTGGATGTTCTCAGATCATTCTTCTTCATTGTACTAGTGCCTATCCATCAACTTATAAACAAGCTAATTTAAATAGGATTACTGAATTACAAAAAATACATAATGGAGTTGTTGGTTTGTCTGATCATACTTTAGATAGCATAACTTCATTAGTTTCAATACCTCTTGGTGCCTCTGTGATTGAAAAACATATTGTAATATCTAAAAATATGGATACAGTAGATTCTAAATTTTCTATTGATATTGATGAATTAAATGTTTTAGTTAAAGATGTAAATCATGCTTGGGAATCTTTAGGATCTAAAGAATTCTCAGTAACTGATGGTGAGAAGGGGGGATATAAATTTCGACCTTCAATATATATAACTAAAAATGTTTTAAAAGGAGAGCTAATATCTAAAGACTGTCTTTCAATAATCCGACCTGGGCTTGGACTTAAACCTAAATATTATGATAAGGTCATTGGTATGCATGCAAAAAATGATATTATTAGTGGCGTTCCATTATCTTGGGATATGATTTATTAATATTTAAAAAATAAAACTTATTTAGAAGGGTTAATTGAAGCTGAGTAGGGTTCTGTTTATTAGAGAAAGATTAGATAAAGACTTAACAGTCCCATCATCAATGTTATATGGAAAATCATTCTTAGAGTAACTCGTATCATCCCATAAATATTTTTTGACATACTGTTCCAAAGTGAGTAAACTTGTATCATCTAGACTTTGAATCTCAAACTATTAATGATTCGAATTATTTAAATCATCAAATTGGAAGTTGTGATACTAGCTATACTTCAGGCACGATACTCCTCAACAAGGTTACCAGGTAAGGTCTTAAGGCCGATATTGGGTAAACCAATGCTTCTTCATCAGATTGAAAGAATAAAGAATTCAAAAAGAATTGATAGGCTTGTTGTGGCTACTTCTACTGAGGGGTCAGATGATGATATTGAAAAAATGTGCTTGCATAGTAATATTGAGGTTTATAGAGGTAATCTAGATAACGTTTTAGATAGATTTTATCAATGTGCAACTCAATATGATCCAGAACATGTTGTTCGTTTAACTGGAGATTGTCCCTTAACAGATTCTCAAGTAATAGATCAAGTGATTGATAAGCATATTATTTCAAAATCAAGCTATACCTCCAATGCAATTCCACCAACATATCCAGATGGTTTGGATGTTGAAATATTTAAATTATCAACTTTAAAAGAGGCTTGGAGATTCGCTAAACTTCCTTCAGAACTTGAGCATGTTTCACCATATATTCGTAAATATTTAGACTCCAATCAGAAGCATAATCTAGAGTGTGAAATAGACTTATCAGCACATAGGTGGACAGTCGATGATCCTGAAGATCTTAGATTTGTAAAAAAAGTATATCTAGAACTATATCCAATGAATCAAAAGTTCAATACGAGAGATATTTTAGATTTATTAGAGAGAAAGCCTCATCTTAAAAAAATTAATTATCATATTATGCGAAATGAAGGCCTTTTAAAGACATATAAAAAGGATAATGAGTTTTTGAAAAAATGAGATATATAAAAACTGAAATATTGTTGGACAAGGCTTTAAAGTCATTCTTACTAAAGTCTAAAGCATTTAGTAAAATTTTGGTAGAGTATCACAGGGATATATCACCATTATCTAAAGTTAGATGAATATTGTTTTTAGGGTTGATTCTTCAACTCAAATTGGAGCAGGGCATGTTATGCGATGTATAACATTGGCTAATGAATTAAAGCAAAAAGGCTTCAGTGTTGTCTTTATCTGTGGAGATTTAATTGGAAATTTAATATCTATAATTAAATTCCCAGTATTTAGATTGCCAAAAAACAATAATTTTCATTCTGATAACTTATATTTAAATTCTCTAGGCAGTTCTCAGGAGCAAGATGCTAAACAGTCAATTAAAGTAATACCAAAAAATATAGATTTAATAGTGATTGATAACTATGCTTTAGATGATATTTGGCATCAGAAACTGAGGAAATTTGCACAAAAAATAATGGTTATTGACGATTTAGCAGACAAACAATTTGATTGTGATATATTGCTAAATCAAAATTTAGGTATACAAAAAAACAACTATAAAAATAAAGTTTCAGAGAGTTGTAAATTATTACTGGGTTGTGATTATGCATTACTTAGAAAGGAATTCTCTGAACTAAGAGAAAAGGCATTCATAAAAAGGAAAAATACCAAAACCATTAAAAATATATTAATTAGCATGGGTGGAAGTGATGTTAAAAATATTACTTATGAAATCTTACAACATTTGGGTGATGAATATAATATTGTTGTTGTTTTAGGGAAAGAATCACCACACAATAATTTAATAATAAATTATGCAGAAAATAAGAATATTGAAGTTATAGTAAATGCTAATAATATGGCTGAGTTAATGTTAAATGCAGATCTTTCTATTGGTGCTAGTGGCTCTACAAACTGGGAGCGTTTATGTCTTGGCTTACCAAGCCTGGTTTTGACGATTGCAGAAAATCAAAAAGTATTTTCAAAAAATCTTGATAAACTTGGCTTAATTAGATTAGTTGGAGATTATAGTGACAAGAATTCTATCGGCAGAATTAATGAAAAAATCTCTTTAATTACTGATTTAAGTAACTGGTCAAATAGATGCTTTAATAGCTGTAATGGTGAAGGAGTTATTAAAGTTGCTGAGGTTATTATTACTTCCCTGACGATAAAAGATTGATAAGTTTTAGAAAAATTAATGAAAGTGACCTGGCAATGATTTTGCGCTGGAGAACTGATCCACGAGTAACACGTTATATGATGAATGATATAGAGTCAAACATTGAAAAGCAAATGAATTGGTATAATGATATTGTAATAGCTTGTAAACCTGTTGAACACTGGATTATATCTCATAATCATAAGCCAATTGGCCTTCTAAACCTTGAGAATTATAACCCTAGCCTTTATCAAACATCTTGGTCGTTTTATATTGGAGAGTCAAAACATCAAATATTAGGAGGTTTAATTCCTGCATACTTTTATAATTATATGTTTTTCAAAAGAAACCCTTTACTTAAAAAAATTATTGGGCATATTTTGACTAAAAATACCAGAGTACTTAAGATGCATAAACTATATGGTGTTGAAGAGGTTAAACTTTTGAAAAATCACGTATATAAGTATGGGGAAAATTTTGATGTAGTCTTAATAGAAATGAAAAGAGAAAAATGGCTCTTGAATAAGGAGCTTTTCCATCATTATATAACTGATTTTGAAGAATAAAATGAAAGTACGAATTGATGCAAATACATATTATTTGCCTGAAAATAAAGAAAGTAATGAGAGTTTGAATTTAGACAATCCTGAATGGGATATGGAAAAAATTTCAGATAAGACTGGTATATTTACTAGAGCTATATCATCGCCTAATCAAACAGCATTAGACTTGGCTTTCGAAGCTGGAAGTAAATTACTTAAAGACCTTCCTAATAAAAATGATATTGAGTTAGTTGTTATGGTGACACAATCTCCTGATTATATATTGCCTACTAGTGCTTGTATTTTGCAAAATAGACTTGGACTTTCGAAAAATTGTATGTCTTTTGATATAAATCTTGGATGTTCTGGCTTTATTTATGCACTTAGTGTAGTAGGCAGTTTAATAGAGGCAGGTGTTATCAAAAATGGCTTGATAATGTGTTCAGATACTTATTCTAAATATATCGATAAGAATGATAGAACTTGCAGGCCAATTTTTAGTGATGGAGCATCTGCAACTTTGCTGGTTAAAAGTGATATAGATGAAATGGGTCCTTTTGTTTTTGGAACAGATGGAAGTGGATATGAAAAGTTGATAGTAAGGGAGGGTGGAGCTAGAGAGCCCATTATTAAATCGAACTCTCCTTATGGTGTTATTGAAATGCATGGTGCTGATGTATTTCTTTTTACATTAAGGGAGGTTCCATTGTGTATTAAAAGCCTCCTACTTAAATCGCATCTAAATATTAAGGATATTGATTTATTTATATTTCATCAAGCTAGTAAGCTGGTTCTTGAAAATCTCATAAGATCCATGTCATTAGATGAAGACAAAGTTTTTAATAATTTAAGAGATGTTGGAAATACAGTTTCTGCATCAATACCTATTGCATTAAAAGATGCTGAAGAACAAGGAAGGATTAAAAATGAAGATTTAGTTATGTTAATCGGTTTTGGTGTAGGATTATCTTGGGGTGCAACTTTATTAAACTGGAGAGATGTATGATAATATTAACTGGGGCTTCTGGAGGTATTGGGAAGGCTATTTTGCCACTATTATCAAAAATAGATGACGTTATTGCAATATCTTATTCTAAAAATTTAGATGTTAGAAATTTAAATAATGTTGAATCGTATCAGCTAGATTTAGTTTCTGAAAGTCAGATAGAAGAGTTTATTTCAAAAATTCAAAGCAAACTTTCTAATGTTGTTTTGATAAATGCAGCCGCTGTTAGCATGGATAATCTTTTTATTAATTATAATACTGATGATTGGAATCGAGTTTTAAATGTAAATCTTACTGGTACTTTTTTTTTAACACGTGCAATTATAGAGACAATGATTAAAGATAACTGGGGGAGAGTTATCAATATATCTTCAGTAGCTGGTATCAATGGTGTGGCTGGAACAGCAGCATATTCAGTTACTAAAACAGGCATTTTAGGAATGTCTAAGGTTTTGGCAAATGAATATGCTAGATTTGGGATTACATCTAATGTTTTAATTTTGGGTTATTTTAATACAGGACTTATTAACGATCTTAATAAGGAGTCTTACGAAAAAATTATAAAATCTATTCCTTCTAAAAATTTAGGAGAACCCACTAATATTGTAAATGCAGTAAACTTTATAATTAAGTCTGAATATGTAAATGGAGCCACAATTAATATTGATGGGGGAATATAGAAACTCCAAACTGCATTAGCGGTATAATTTTATTATTCAAAATATTTCAGTTTAAATGATGTCAGATGAAGTCATAGAAATAAGCTTTTCTTCAAAGACAGGTAAAGACATAAAATTAATATCTGCTTCAGGGGTTTTCTCTCCCAATAAAACAACAGAATTATTATTAAGTGCGGTTAATAAAACTATATCTAAGCCATCCAAAATACTTGACTTGGGATGTGGTACTGGAGCTGTTGGTTTGTCTATATGGTTTGATGGGCTTGCTAAAGAGCCAGTTTGTGCATCGGATTTAAGCGTTCCTTCAGTAAACTGCAGTCAGGAAAACTTTAAAGTTTATGAGTGTATAGCTGATGTTCGTTGTGGCAATCTATTTGAGCCATGGCTTGATGAAAAGTTTAATGTAATCATTGATGATATATCTGGTATTTCACAAGATGTTGCATCTGTTTCTCCATGGTTCAAAGGAGGGGTTCCTTGTGATACTGGAAGTGATGGGACTAATCTTGTAGTGGATATTTTACAAAATGCATCTAAGCATCTTCTAGAAGATGGAAGTTTTTTCTTCCCAGTACTTTCATTGTCTAATGTTGAATTAATTTTAAAAGCAGCGCATGATAATTTTAATAGGGTTGATTTAATAGAACGACAAGATTGGCCACTTCCTAAAGAGCTAGAAATTCATATGCCATTATTGAAAAAGCTAAGTGAAAAGGGAGACATAGTACTTGAAGAGCGTTTTGGAATGATGTTGTGTTATACAGAGGTATATCTTGCTAGAGATCCATATTAATTTAATTATAAGGAGGAGTTATTATGTCAGAAGATTGTAAATCTACTTTAATGATGATTATAGAAAAAGCACTTGAGTTAGAGCCTGGAGCTTTAAAAGTAGACTCCAACTCTGAAAGAATTGAAAATTGGGATTCTTTAGGTCAGCTTAGTATTCTTGTAGCTTTAGATAGACATTTTGATGGTAGAATTTCAAGCTTATCTGAAATGGCAGAAGCAAATTCTGTCCTTAAAATTCTTAAGATTCTTAAAAAAAATTCTATTTGTTAAGTCAAATCTTATTAGACTTAATCTCTATAAAAAAAATAAGGGTTTGAATTGTTAACAGTTTTTTTATAATAAATAACAAAGAGATAATCATTATCTTTAAAAAAATACCTTAAATCATTACTTTAAATATGATAAAACGAAAAATAAATTATTATTTTAATTTTAAAATTAGGAATGAATATGGAAATCGAAGAATTCAATTCAAATGAAGTAGCTGAATCAATGGTCTATGCTGAGCAAGCTATTGAATTATTGATAGAACTAGATAGCCACCAAGGCCTTAAAGTCGTAAAAATCAAAGAAACTTACAGGCATATAATTAAAGATATTTTAGAGGACAGCCTAGAGTATGAATCGTTTTTATTGAGTTCATACAAAAAATTATTTACAAGTTTTGCTGATGTATTATTGGTTTTAGAAGAATATTTCAGAAGTATTATTAGTGAGGAATATCAATACTCTCTTGAGCTTTCGTATGCATAGAAAAATTTTAATTATTGCAGCGCATCCAGATGATGAAGTTCTTGGGTGTGGTGGAACAATTGCAAGACATATAATAAGTGGAGATTCAGTTCATATTATATTTTTATCTGATGGTGAAACTTCAAGGAATAATGCAAATTCACTAGATATTGAATTACGTAAAAAAGCTGCAATTAATGCAGGGATAATTTTGGGCATAACTGAGCCCCCTATTTTCCTTCAATTTCCAGATAATCGAATGGATTCAATAGAATTATTGGATATAATTCAAAAATTAGAAACGATTATTTATGCTATAAATCCAGAAGTTATATACACTCATCATTCAGGCGATTTAAATATTGATCATCAAGTTACTTATCAGGCAGTGATGACTGCATCAAGACCTCTACCAGGCTCTTCCATAAAAGAGATATATAGTTTTGAGGTTTTATCTAGTACAGAGCTTTCGACATCCAAAGTGTTTATTCCTAATTATTTTGTAGATATTTCAGATACACTTAAGCATAAAATATCCGCTTTGAAAGCTTATAATTCGGAGTTAAATGAATTTCCATATCCTCGCTCAATTGAGGCAATAAGTGCACAGGCAAAATATAGAGGGGCATCTGTAGGTATTAATGCTGCAGAGGCTTTTAGTGTTCAGAGATTGATATTTAAAAAAAATTAGGTTTTAAAAAATTATAGCTTCATAAAATTTTTTAGTATGCTTATTCCTGCTCTACCACTTTTTTCTGGATGAAATTGGCAGCCTATTATATTTTCTTTAACTACCATTGCAGAAATACGATTACCACCACTAATATAATCAGCTAATTTATGGTTTTTATGAACTGGATTAGCAACAAAAGAATGAACAAAATAGACTGAATCATTAGATTCTTGATTATCTAAGAGTGTGTTTTTCCAGTCAATATGAGCTTCACTTGGAATTAATTCATGCCAATTTATCTGTGGTATTTTAATTGGCTGATTTTTATCTATTGATAGTGGGTAAGTCTCTACTCTCCCGGGTATTAATCCAAGTCCCTTAGATAGTCCAAATTCATCACTTTCATCAAATAACAATTGCATGCCAAGACAAATTCCAAGAAACGGAACACCTTCATTTGCAATGTTAATTAAGAGGTCTTTCATTTTTAAGGCATTAAGAGCATTCATTGCATTTTTAAAAGCTCCTACACCTGGAAGAACCACTTTTTTTGCAGATTGAATAAGTTTTATATCAGATGTAACTATTGGACTTGCACCTGCCTCTTCGAGGCCCTGCCTTACACTAAATATATTACCAACACCATAATCAATAATTACAACTTCATTATTAGACATATTTACGAACATTTATTCCATGGGAAATTGACTCTTCCCGGATTTTTTTAAAAGTCATCCTATCATAATGTAATATATCTGCCATTGCAACTGCATCAGCATTAGCTTCAGATACTACTTTATGAAAGTGCTGGAACTCTCCCATTCCACCACTTGCTATAATAGGTATTGATATTGAATCAGTAGCAGTTTTGATTAAATTTAAGTCAAAGCCTTTTCTTGTTCCTTCAAAATCAACTGATGTCAATAAAACTTCTCCAGCTCCAAGATTTTCTGCTTCTATTAGCCACTCAATAACATCAATACCGGAACTTTCACGACCATTTTCAGTATAAACTTCCCACTTGTTATCAGAAATTTTTTTAGCTTCAACAGAAAGAACCATGGCTTGACTTCCTAAAGAATTTGATATCTCCGAAATTAGATTTGGTCTTGCAACTGCAGCAGTATTTATTGCAACTTTGTCAGCACCTAAACGTAGAATATCTATAGCATTTTCAAGAGAACGAATTCCCCCACCAACTGTCATAGGAATAAAAATGTATTTAGCAACTAATTTAATAATTTCACTTAAATGATTTCTACCATATAGACTTGCTACAGTATCCATGAAGATTAATTCATCAGCTCCCTGGGTATAATATTTTCGTGCGTATTCACTTGGAGATCCAATGACTCTTAATCCTTCTAAATGAATTCCTTTTATTAAGTTTTCACCTTTAATATCAAGACGAGCAATTAGTCTAATTCTCTTCATTTTCGATTATTTATCTAACCAAACTGGGTGTTTTAAGATCCATTTGGAATTTTTATATTTCCATATATGTTCACCTCTCCAGGAATCAATTATTTCATTAAATTCCTGTTCTGAAATACTACAATAATCAAGAAATTCTTGGTAATATTTTTTTGGAAATTCACCATCATATTTTTTAACTAGTGCAACTCCTTCTTCTCTAGTTATATGACCATCCCGAATTTCATGTGCAGCATCAGATTGACATCTACCATGTCCAAACTTTATATATGCTAAGTAGAAATGAAAGCCATCTAATTTATCATCAAGGCTTGCATATTTAGAAAAAGTACCCTCATTACGCACTGGATTAGCTTCAAATCCAGTATTCTCTACTGAATAATAATAATTTTCTTGTGGAATCCATTTACGATAATAGCTGAAAAAATGTTGTTCTATTTTTAATTTTTTAATTTCACTAAGTTCATTTGAAGATAATTCATATTTTTCTAAATCCTTTTTTTTGATACCATACTTCTCAAAAGAACTAGGAAATACGCTAGAAAATCTATTAGATATAAAATCTTCATATGATAAGCTTGCCCTGTCAGCATTTTCCATAGCTCCTCCATATTCTACTTCACCATCCTCTCCATAAAAAACAAGAGGAATTTTATATTGAATCGCAACTCTAAATGGAGCTGAATATTGTCCAAAAATAAAAGGTTGGAATGGATCACCCATCTCTATAAATGCAGCTTTAGTAAGCTTTCTATGAATTATTCCATTTGGAGTAATAAGTATATTATCAAATCCAGAATCAACAAATGAAGTTAAATTTTGTTTTCCTATCTCAGTATAAATATGCGGTGCCCATGTCACAACCAGAGGATGCATATTGTGCTTTTCTTTTAAAAAATGTGCAACATAGTTGCTGTCTTTTCCTCCACTACCAGGAACAATTACGTCGTAATCCCCATCTTTACTTCTATGTTGATCACATAGAAGCGATAATTCATTTTGTCTCTCATTCCAGTCAATTCCTTTCCTTTTGTGTTCAGCAAATCTACATGCTGAGCAAACACCATCTTTATCAAACAAAATTCTTGGTCTCTGATTAGAGATTACACAACTCTTACAAAATTTAATATTAGAAGATAATTTATAAATATCTTTTATTGATTTTTTTTCAATTTGTCCCATGATAAATTCTTTTAGTATTTTTATTAATTTTGACTTTTTAGTATACTTTCTGCAACGACTAGATCATTTTTTTCATCTATGTCAATTGAAACATTTTGAGGCATTATGTATGCATAAATATTTTCACTCAAAAAAACTGAGTTTAATTCAGAAAAATTGATTGTACTACAAATATAAATTGCTCCATTTAGTCTGTGTCGAATTGGAAAGTCCTGGCTTCTAGTTTGAAAATTTTTACTATTTATAAAATCACTCATATCCTTACTATTTGGAAGTATGCCAGTCCACTCAACTGGATGATCAAGTTTACAAACTGATACAATAGCATTAGCATTTTTTTCAAGCATGTATTCAATTGCATCATCAATATGACTTTCATTTCTAAGAGGGGATGTTGGTTGTAAGTAGATGATGTAATCAAATTTATCTTGTTTTTTTTCATTAAAGAAGTTAATTGCATGTTGAATAACTTCATCCCTAGTTGCCAAATCATTTGAAAGATATTTTGGTCTTTTAAATGGAACTTCTGCCCCATAATCAAGAGCTATTTTTTTGATTACTGCAGAGTCTGTAGATACGATAGTTTTATCTATATACTTACTATTAATTGAAGAATTAATTGTCCAAGATATAAGTGGATGTCCTGCAAAATTTAATATATTTTTATTTTTAAGTCTTTTACTACCAGCTCGAGCAGGAATAATAGCCAAGAATCTTTTATTATTTAACATTACAAAGACTATTGATTAATTCGACTTTCAAATATATCATTTAAAATGATCTCTATTCGAAATAAGCTTTTTAAACTTTCATAAGTTGGAAGGCTAATTCCACATTTCGAGATTTCTTTTGCAACAATATTCTGTTTAGAAGAATATTTTTTATAAATAGGCATATCACTTAATAAATAAAAAAATGGTCTTGCATCAATTCCTTTATCAAGGAAAATTTTAATTAAGTCATCTCTTTCATTGTTTTCACTTTCAGAGATAAGGAAGCTAACTAGCCATGTTATTCTTTGTCTACCTTTTATATTTTTCTGAAATATGTAAGAAGATCTTGGCATAATTTTTCTATATAAATCTTCATAAGATGTTCGGTTTTTATGAATATCATCAACTCTTTCAAGCTGAGCAACACCAATGGCAGCTTGTAAATTAGTCATCCTGTAGTTATATCCAACTACTTCATGATAGTAACGTTTAGTTTTGCTCATTCCATGATCTCTCAATAATCTTATTTGAGTATCCAGATCAATGGAGTTAGTAGTACACATTCCCCCTTCTCCAGTTGTTAAAACTTTATTACCATAGAATGAAAAACACCCAATATCTCCTATACTTCCAACTTTTTTATTAGCATACTTTGCTCCATGGGCTTCTGCACAGTCTTCAACAACCTTAAGTTTAAATTTCTTAGCTAAGTGCATAATTTTATCCATATCGCATACTTGTCCGTAAAGATGAACTGGAATTATGGCTTTTGTCTTTGAGGTTATTGCACTTTCAATTTCTTTAGGATCAATACACCAAGTATCTTTTTCTATATCTACAATGACTGGTGTTGCATTGGCATGTAAAACTGCATTTATAGTTGAAGCAAATGTTAAGTCTGGGATGATAACCTCATCACCCTCACCAATACCTAGTGCTAAAAGAGCAACATGCAATGCGGCAGTTCCATTTGAAACTGCAACTCCATATTGGCAATCAGAATATCTTGAAAATGCATTCTCAAATAAATCTAGATAAGAGCCAGTACTGGAAATCCATGAACTTAAAAAAGCATCTGTGAGATATTTAAGTTCATTACCAGTCAAATTAGGCATTGAAACAGGAAAATGATTTTTTTGGGAATAAGTGAAATAATCAACTACTAAGTTTTTCTTATCAACAATTGGTATTACTGTAATTTCATCAGTAATTTTACTAATAAGTAAATCAATAGAATCACTATCAAATCCAAATATAAAATTATTTTTTGCAATAGTTCCTACAGGCGAGTTGAGAGACTTATTATTTAAAATTGCTCTTCTAATATCACCATCTGTTACAACACCTTTGAGATGATTGAATTCATCAATGATAAAACAAACCCCTAGAGTATTCTCATTGATAATGTGCATTGCTTGGAGCAAGGTATTTGAATTGGGACAAGTAATATTTTTAATCATGTTACAACATCATGCAAAATATCATGACTCCTTTTAATAGAGTCCATTCCATCGTATATCTCTAGTGTAAAGTCTTTATTAGTATTATCATTCTGTCCCAGTATTGACAAAAAATTTGAATTTTTAGTTAATGTATTATTAAGATCATGAAAGCTGTCATTATCACTAATATGAATATAGCTACTTACATTAATCATATTTTTCAACTCACTTTCCCAATTTAGGTTTAGACTATTTGTACTAACCTTTAAATGAGCAACATCAAGTAGAAGATTGAAATTTATTTTTTCTTTTAAGGCTTTATATTCTTTAAAACCAGTCATCATAAATGGATTTTCTCCCTTATAAGTCTTTGCATTAGTAATGGAAAAAACATTATTTTCAATAAATAAAGTAACACTTTCTTCCAAATTATTTAGTTTTTCGAAAGCATCACAAAACCTTTGAATAGATTTTTTCTTATTAAATAACTTATCTCTACTTATTTTTTTTCCAATTTCACTAACCCTTATATCAATAAAAAAACCAGCATGAAAACCAAACTTAGTAGAACCGAGTCTTTTTGATAGAGAGATTACATTTTTTAAATGGTTAAAACTACTATTAAATGCATCCTCATTAAGTGAGGCTAAATTTAATACAAAATGTTTTTGTGGGGGTGGAAAGTAATTGTGGCATCGATAATTTAGATTATATTTATCTTTAAGCTCCAATAAATCATACTCAAAATTTTCATAATATTCAGTTCCGCCTGATAGCTCAATATTCTTGAACCCATTAGCTGCTAATTCCTCTACAGAAGACTTAATGAATTTATTTTTTACACAAGAGCTAGATACAAATATCATTTTTTTTGAGTAATTTTATTAAAGCATTAGTTGAATGAATTTCCACATCTAAACTTTTATTAATCTCAAATATTGCTCCTTTATAAGGAGGGAAATGCATTGCTTTAACAAATTGAGATGCCTCTTTGAAGTTGACTTCACTAATTTTAACTCTTCCACCAAAGGGCAGGCTTCTAGAATAGTAAGATGCCTCACCTTCTTGCTTGGTTCCATTATATCCATCTATCATAAGGTTGAATGCTTTAATAAAATTTAGAGTGAACAAATTTATGAGTTTATGATAAATTGAATAAGCAGTATCATCACTTAGTATATAAATCTTTTCTTGAAGAATAATATTTCCAGAATCAATAGTTTCATTCATATAATGAAATGTTATCCCTGTTTCCTTTTCGTTGTTTAATAATGCCCAAACGCTGGACTTTGCTCCTCTATATGCTGGCAACAAAGAGGGGTGTAAGTTCATTGCATAATTATTAACAAGATTTATAATACCAATATCTATTATAGTTCTGTAGTAAACCGATAGTAAAAAGTCTGGTTTAAAATGTTTAATTTTGGTTTGAAAGTTATTAATATTACTTAAGAAAAAATTAAATTTATTAGTTTTTAAATATTTAATAAATTCTTCATTTCCATTCACATTATGAGTAAAGATTAGAATTTGAGAGACATAAAAAGTTGACATTAGTTTTTCTAAGCATTTGATTCCTGCAGTACCATAAGCACAATAGACTATCTTCATTATTTCTCGATTATTTGGTTCTGTTTATAATTTTTTTTTGCTGATTTATATAGAATCTTATCTATATCTATTGGAGAGATTCCTATTCCACCAGTTCTTTTTGCAACAAGATTTTTTTTAGTAAATGAGTCTCCTTTTTTAATCTTTAGTTTTGCAACTAAACATTTTTGTAATGATTTCCTAGTGCCTAGTTCAGAAGCAGTAGGTTCTTTAATGGAACTCCCCATATATTCATCAACCTTTCGAACTATTTTTAAAAAATCCACTAATTCTTCAGGTGACAGAGAGGCCTTATGATCAGGACCCTCAAGTGACTTATCTAGAGTGAAGTGTTTTTCAAGGACTTTTGCCCCCATTGGAATTGCAAATGGTGCTGCGCCTGTTCCAACACTGTGGTCAGAATAGCCCAATAAAATATCAAAATTACTTTTGTATGTGTCTAAGACAGCTAAATTAGCTTCACTATTTTTTATTGGATAATTTGCTGTACATTGAAGTAATATGACGTCTTTATTGTATTTATAAATAGCATCAAGAGCGATTTTTACCTCATGCAAATAACTCATACCTGAAGATAAAATAATTGGTTTTCCTTTCCTTGCTATTTTAATTAGGAAAGGAATATTAGTTATATCCGTTGATGCAATCTTGTATGCAGGTAAGTCTATATAATCTAGATCACTTAAACTTTCCTCATCAAAAGGGGTAGTTAAGAAAATAATCCCATTCTTTAAGCAATATTCATATAACTCAATATTTTGATCCTTGGTAACTTCTAATCGTTTAAGCATTTCATATTGAGTTTCTGAGGAGTCAGTTGTTTTTTTCTGATATGGGGCTTTTGGTATATTCTTAAGAATAAGATGATCCGCCTTAAATGTTTGAAACTTGACAGCATCAGCTTTAGCTAGAATTGCTAAATCTATAAGTTTTTTAGCAATACTCATATCACCACCGTGATTTACTCCTGCCTCAGCAATAACAAAGGTAGCAGAAGACTGAGAAATGATCTTATTATGGATTCTAATATTTTTATTAAACAAAATCAAATTCCTGTTATTTAAACTTGCATAAAATTAACTAAAAGTAATAATTTAAATAAATATCTTAAACTTTAGTGCTGTTTTTATACACTAAATATTTTTTTAAGATAGAAAATGTTACTTTTTTCATAATGATATATTATACCGTGGAACTCAGTTGCTGTGCCGTATTCAAAATAATTGACTAGTAATTTAGAGAATATCTCATGACATTATGTAACCATTTATTTTGATAAAGAATGTACTAAAAAAAAAAGTTGCCTTTATAATTGAAATTTTAAATGTAGTTTTAATTTTTCATGAATCAAACTGTTGCTATTTTTATAAATTCTGAAGAAAAAGAATTATTACTCTCTTTAGCAATAGCTTTTGAAAAAGAATACAAATTTAATACAAAGTTAATTTTAAGAGACAAGGGTGTAAAAAAATTTGTAGATAAATTCTATCCTAATCGAAGTAAAGATATTGTTTTAACAGATATTAGTTGTGAACTAGGTAATATTACTTCTGAGGCCTCTAAAATTGAAAAGAAATATGAGCAAAAAATATCAATGCTAATGTCGGAGGATCGTGCCTTAGGCCAAGGCTATTTATTTAATGTAGAAAAAATTCCAGATGTATATAGAGCCTCATGGTCTCATGAAAAAAAATTAAATGAGTTTATTCATATATTTAAAACCCATGAAATTGCATTAAATGGCTGTGACATAGTTATACGCCAATGGCCAGATAAAATAACGACAATGATTTCTAAGGATATTGGAGCGAGCTGTTTTACCTTTGTGCCAATTAAATTTGGTGATCGAAGATTTTGGAGTGATAATGATTATATTACTAGTACTAATTTTATTAATAGAATTAAAAAAAGTAAAATTGAGGTTATTAATGAAAATCCTATTGAGTACGTTATAGAATCCCATGCTAATAAGATAAATATAAATGCAAGATTTTCATATATGGATACTGTTAGAATTGCCATTAAATTAATCTGGAATGAGAGCAAGAAATGGATAAGAGGAAAACAAAAGAAAGATTCTTATCATTATTTAGGCTGGTTACCTTCTGTATTTCGTCGAATCACTAACTATAATTTTGTAAAATCTATTTCAAAAACACCCAAAGAGTTATCTCAATATAACCTTTGTTTTTTCCCTCTGCATCTTGAGCCTGAATTGGCTTTGTTAAACTTTAGTCCTGAGTTTAATAATTCGATGGAAGCTATATCAATGATTTCAAGATCTCTTCCTGCTGATAGTCTTCTTGTAGTCAAAGAGCAGACATTATGTTTTGGAGTTAGGTCAAAATGGTATTATGAACAAATTAATAAAATTGGAAATGTTGTTTGGGCTGATCCAGATATACATAGCTGGGACTGGATTCAAAAGTCCAAAATTATTGCTACTATTACTGGTACAGTTGGTATTGAAGCAGTTTATATGCAAAAACCACTGCTTTCATTTGGTGCCCATCAAATTGTAAATCATTTACCAACTGTTTTTTTTGTTGATACTTTTGCTAAGGTGAGAAAAGCCATAGACCATATTTATAGTGATGCTTTGACTGAAGATGTTTTAGAGAATTCAAAATTAATTCTCCAAAAAGCTCAAATTGAGAGCTCTATCGACTTCCCAGAAATCGAGAATAATCATTTTAAAAATAAATTAGATATTGACCTTGCTAAAAAAACCTTAAGCCATTTATTTTCTGAATATCCTCATCTAAGAAAACTATAATGAGACCTATGAATTTAAAAAATAACTGGGAATTTAATGTTCTTCAAATATATAACTATAAAAATTTAGGTAAATTAGAAGGTTATTTTAAGTTTATTAGTGATAATTTTGATATATTAGATGGTGATATATGTGAAATCGGGGTATTTCGTGGCTATTCTCTTATCGCAACTGCAATGCTTTTAAAAGAATTAGGAAGTGATAAAAAAGTCTGGGGGTTTGATAGTTTTTCTGGATTTCCTACATACCATGAAAATGATGATTTATTAAAGTTTAATTACCTTTATTCAAAAGGTGAAATATCATTAAAGCACTATGAAGATTTTCAACTAAATATGCAACATAAAGAGTTTGTTTCGGGAGGCTCATTATCACCATCTAACATCAGTACTTCTAAGGATTTTTCTGAGACATCATTGTCAACTTTAGAAAAAAAAATTGATTATTTAGGTTTAGATAATATTATTTTAGTTGATGGAGATTATAAAAATACTATGAATGATAGTCTTAAGGCAAAGTTTATGACAGTTTTGATGGATTGTGATCTTTATGAAAGTCATGCAATTGCTTTCCCATTTACATGGGAAAGACTTACTCCTGGTGGTTATATTTATTTAGATGAATATTATTCTTTAAAGTTTCCTGGTGCTCGTATAGCAACAAATGATTTTTTTGTGGATAAAAGTGAAAAGCCAGAAATGTACCCACTCAAGTCTATGGATTTTGAGCGTTGGTTTATAACAAAAAATTTAAATAAGGTATGAATATTCTTGCTGTAATTCCAGCTAGGGGTGGATCAAAAAGTGTACCAAGAAAAAATATTACTAAAATTGATGGACGTCCCTTAATTAGTTATACAATTTCTTCTGCTCTTGAGGTTGATAGATTGACTGATATTATAGTCAGTACTGATGATTCTGAAATTGGCAGTATTTCAAAAGAGCTTGGTGTAGATGTTCCATTTATTAGACCTCCAAATCTAGCAACAGATAATTCTCAATCTGCTCCAGTGATAGAGCATGCTCTCAAATATATGGAAAAATTAAGAGGGTTTAATTATGATGCTATATTAATGCTTCAGCCAACGAGTCCTCTAAGGACAAGTAGCCATATTAATGAGGCAATAGACTTATATAACACAGAGGAGTGCGATTCAGTAGTTTCGATTGTGTCCGTTGGTGGAAATCATCCTTTAAGGATGAAAAAATTAGATGGAAATAGATTATCTAATTATGTTGATCAAAAAAGTTGGAACATGCTTCCTAGGCAAGTCTTACCAGAGGTGTATATTCGAAATGGAGCTATTTATATAATACGAAGAGATGAGTTTATTAAGAATAAAGAGTTAATTGGTAGTAATTGTTTAGGCTATAAAATGAATAATAAAGATTCAGTAAATATTGATACTTATGTTGATCTTATGGTTGCAGAAATTCTAATCAATAATAAAAATTTATGATTAAGATTCTCTGTCCAGAACCAGATAGTTTTAGCCAAAAAGGCCTTGATTATGCTAGTTCCTTTGCGAATTTGACTGCAAAACCATTGACTCAAAATGAATTTAAAAAAATTGCTGTTAATTATGATGCACTATTGATACGATTTAATACAAAAGTCACTAGTAGTTTTTTTCAAAATAATTCAAAAATAACGGCTATTATTTCTCCTACTACAGGCCTAGATCATATTGATATGGATGCAGCAAGGATAAATGGAGTTAAAGTCTACCATCTTCGTGGAGAAACGAGTTTTTTAAAAAATATTTCTGGCACATCTGAATTAGCTATTGGACTCATGCTTTCAGTAATGAGAAAAATTTCTCAAAGTTTTGATTCTGTAAAAGACGGCAAATGGTCTGCCAGTTCTTTTCGTGGTAATGAAGTCTCTGGAAAAATATTAGGAGTTATTGGTTGTGGTAGACTTGGCACTAAAGTCTGTAAAAGTGCAATTGCATTAGGTATGCATGTAATTTCTTATGATCCATTTATCTCTAAATTTCCTGAGGGGGTAAAATCGAAAAAAAACCAACTTGAACTTCTAAGAGAGGCTGATATTATTAGTTTACATGTTCCACTTCTTCCTGAAACAATACATCTAATCGGTGAAAAGGAAATTAATAGTATGAAAGCTGGTGTTATTATTATCAACACTTCAAGAGGTGCAATTATTGAAACCAAATCCTTAATAAAAAATTTAGAAAATAGGAAAATTTATGCTGCTGCAGTTGATGTTATGGAGGATGAGCATTTATTCTTGGCAAAAAATCATCCTCTAGTTGAATATGCCTCGAAGAGAGATAATTTAATTATTACTCCTCATATTGGTGGAGCAACTTATGAGTCGGTTGAAAAGACAGATTTATTTATATTAAAGAAATATGAAGAAGAATTAACAAAAAAAATATGATTATCAAAAAAATACTAAAAAAATACAAATTTTTTTATACGAATACTAAAGTTTTTTTCTCTTTATTTATTTTTTTAAAAATAAGAACCAGTATCTATGGTTTTTGAACCAAAACCCATTTTCATAGATTATTAGAAGGAAGTTAGTTATGACTAAATTAATAGCAGAGTTCTGTCAGAATCATAATGGAAATTTTGAATTATTAAAAAAAATGATAGGTGCAGCTTCAGAAGCTGGAGCTACTCATGGAAAAATGCAAACAATTTTTGCAGATACTATTTCTTATAGACCTCAATTTGAAGAAGGGCTAATTCAAGAAGAAAAAATTAAATCCATTAAACGCCCATTTTTAAATGAATATGCAAGACTCAAAAGTCTTGAAATATCCTCAAAAGATACAGAAAAATTTATTAAAATTTGTCGTGAAAGTGGTCTAGTTCCTATGACAACTTGTTTTGTACGTGAGCATGTGGTAAATCTTGCAGAGTTAGGATTTAATTCAATAAAAGTAGCAAGTTATGATTGTGCATCATTTCCTCTTTTAAAGGAATTAATCAAAAATTTTGAAGAAATTATTGTTTCTACTGGCGCAACTTTTGATGATGAAGTTATACATGCTGCAGAAATTCTTAAAAAAACTAATTTTTCTTTTCTTCATTGTGTTACCTTGTATCCAACGCCTATTAATGAAATGCACATGGCAAGAATGAACTGGCTTAGAAGCTTCACTCCAAGTGTAGGTTACTCTGATCATTCTCTAGTATCAGAAACTGGTCTTTTGGGGTCAAAAGCAGCGTTAGCTTTAGGAGCTAATCTTATTGAGAGGCACTTCACAATCTTGCCTCCAGAAAAAACAAAAGATGGTCCAGTTTCTATTAATAAAAATCAGCTTCATGAACTTTATAATTTTTCTAAACTTTCTGTTTCAGATCGGATAATTAAGCTAGATGACGATGATCCAGAATGGAGAATTGTAATTGGAGAAAAAGATAGAAAGTTAAGTGATGATGAATTATTGAATCGGGATTATTATCGAGGTCGTTTTGCAAGTAAGAGAAAAGAAACTGTAACTGGAGATAGGATGATTTTCAATTGGGAGGAGACCCCATTAATATGATAAATTTTATAAAGTCACTAGCTACAATAGCAAGTCCAAGTGATAGTTTTGATTCAGTTATTCGAAGGATGGCAAAAGACTCTAGAGAAGTTTCTTATCCAGGGATAGTTGTTATTCTTGATAAAGAGGGAATCTTATTGGGAGTAATGACTGATGGAGACATTAGAAGAGCATATGCAAAAGATATAGCTTTTTCTAGTGAAATATCTCAAGTAATGGTTCAGGATCCAATAACCATTCTAGATAATGTACCTGATGAACTTGTTTCATCAGAAGTTATTAGAAAAGTTCAGCTGAATGAGAGACACCATTCTGAGTGGATAAGGCATGTATTAGTTGTAGATAAAAAAAATAGACTCATTAATATTATTGATTATTTTAGAATTCTACAAAATCAAAATGGAACTGTCAATCGTGTTGCAATATTGGGACTTGGTTATGTCGGTTTAACTTTGGCAGTTTCTTTGGCTAATAGAGGGCATCAAGTTACTGGAATTGATATAGATGAAAATATTATTAGTTCTTTAAATAATGGGAATTCTCATATTTTTGAGCCAGGATTAAGCGATATGCTCAAAGCAAACCTTAAGCGCAAAAGTATTGAATTTGTTGAAAATTTTGAATCTGAGGCTCATCAAATATATATAGTAGCAGTTGGAACCCCTCTTGGATCAGATTCTAAGCCTAATTTAGCTCCACTTTATGACTCCTTGTATGCAATCTCTAAAGTATTAAAAAAAGGCAATCAATTGATGTTACGCTCTACTGTTCCAGTAGGAGTTACAAGAGATGTTGTAATCCCTTTCTTGGAAAAAGAGACTAGTCTTATTGCTGGATCAGATTTCCATATCTCTTTTGCTCCTGAAAGAACGATTGAAGGAGGGGCTATGCATGAGCTTAAAACTTTGCCACAAGTTGTTGGGGGCTATTCTGCGATTTGTACGAAGCTAAGTGTTGACTTTTGGGCAACTCTAACTCCTACTGTTGTTCGAGTTGAATCAATTGAGGCTGCCGAAATGGTAAAACTTGCTAATAATACATTTAGAGATCTTTCTTTTGCTTTTTCAAATGAGTTGGCCCTTTTATCTGACAAATATAATGTTAATGCTTTTGAACTTATTAATGCAGCAAATGAAGGTTATCCTAGAAATAAAATCCCTTCTCCAAGTCCAGGTGTAGGTGGCTATTGTTTAACTAAAGATCCAATTTTGTTTAGTTCTGATACAAAAGGCCTCAGAGATGATGCAGTTTTAGGAATATCTAGCAGAATAGTAAATGAAAAAGCAGCACTATATCCTATAAGATTGATTGAAAAATACGTTGATAGAAAAGGAATAAATCTAAGTCAAATTAGTGTTCTAATTATTGGTATTGCATTCAAAGGCCTTCCAGAAACTACTGATGTCCGAAGTTCAGTTGCAATAGATATTTTCAATGAACTTAATGGAAAAGTAAAAAAGGTCTATGGGTGGGATTCAGTTGTTAATTCATACGATATTAATATTTTAGGAATGGAGGTTGTAAAGAATTTAAAAACTACTATTAATAAAGTAGAGGTCGTTTTGATTATGAATAATAATCCTAATAATGTATCTTCTGATATCTATATTGATTCAAAAAAAGGAAGGTTAATTTTTGATGGATGGAATCAACTAAATAAAGTAGAAGTTGAAAAAACGCCAGGATTAGTCTATTCAACTATGGGCTATATGACTCCAATTGGTTGAATATTGATGGGAAAAAAAAATGTAGCATTATTTACCTGCACTAATGGTTATGGTCATATTAAGAGACTTTTATTATTATCAGAAGCCTTAAATTATTCTGGTGTAAATACTGTACTTTTTACTCCAAAATCATGTGCAAAATTAATAGCAAAAAAAGAAGGGATTAGCACTTTTAATATAGTAGATTTTGATACGCATACTAGAAAACAAGATTGGTTAGATGAATCTGCTACAAAATGGATTAAATTAGCACCAAATCTCTCTAAATTTGATATTGTAGTGAGTGATAATCTGATTGAAATTCTTTATATTCGACCTGATGCTTGGCTTTCTGGTTCTTTTTTTTGGCATGATGCTTTAGATTGTTTTCCTGTAAATTTAAAGGAACAGTCTTTAGCTTTATTGAAAAAATATAAGCCCAAAATGATTTCAAGTAAATTATTTACATCTGACCAATTAAAAGCGCATGTAGAGCTTTATGAGGTTGGCTTATATTCTAGTAATCTTTTTTATAATTCTTCTGATTCTAAAAAAGATGCATTAATTGCTTGTGGTTTTGGCGGTGCAGTTAAGAATGAAGCATCAAGGTTTGTTGCCAATCTGGCAAAAGAAGAAAAAACTAATTTTAATCAAGTTTGGGTTGAGCCTGATATTCTTCCTATTAATCATCCAGATTGGATGATTCCAGCGACATTTACTGAAGAAATGTATAAAAAAATTCTTGTATCAATTATTAGACCAGGTGTTGGCACTATTACGAACTCACTTTCAACAGGAGCTAGAATATTCCCATTTTTTGAGTATGAAAATTTTGAAATGACTTTAAATGCTAGTAAGATTTATTCAGCTGGTATTGCAGATAAAACCTTTTCTATTGCTGAAGCATGGAGTCAAGCAGAGAAATATAGAGTAAATTATGACTTGCAAAAAATACATAATAAAAAATTAAAATTTCTTGATTTTGATGGAGCAAATCAAGCAGCTAAAATTATTTTAAGTGAATCATGAAAAAATTAAATTCAATAATTAGTATTTTCCTAAGACGAATAATTGTTTTAATGCCAAATCAAATAACTGCAATTTTTCTAAGTATTGCCATTAAAGAGAGATTGCCCAATGGAAAAGATCAATTTGCCTTTAGAAAAAAATCTAATAAGTATTCAATATTAGCATTAGACTCAGAGAGATATAGGGGGGATATTGATCTTTTGAGTAAAAAAAATGAATTTAGAGTCTTACATATACGGCAAGGTTGGCAAAGGCTATTAACCCAAGTTTTTTTAACTAAAAAGAGATATATCTATGATGTTGAAAATGCAATCAATGGCTCTGACTTAGAAATCCAGCATAAGAAAACAGAGGCGTTAGTCCATGATGTTTTATCAAAGCTTTATAAAATTATAGATATTGATTGTATTACTATAGTTCATTTTAAGTACATTCCTGATTATTATTGGACAATTGCTTCAGAGAGGCTTAATGTCCCCTGCATTATGCTATATAGAGAATGTAATGTAATGTCTCCAATAATATTCGACATGGTTGTAGATATGATGTCGAATCAAAAGCCATTTAAGGGAAGCCATGTTATTGTTCATAATCAAAAAATTAAAGAAGCTTTTATTAAATCAAATTTTGTTGCTGATAAACAAATAACTGTTGCTAGTGCTTTAAGAATGGATAGCTTAATTAAGAAAAATATTAATTATTTTATGAATAATTTTAATAAAGACAAAGAAGTAAAAAGAAAGATTTTTACCCTATTTTATTTTCCAGTTAACTCATCAATGTTTGGGTCAAATAATAGTGGAGTTAATGTTAAAAATTATTATCCTGATGGGAATTATTGGAATAAAAAAGAAAGTTATTTTATTCAATTACATGAAACAATATTAAAGTTAGCTAAAGCTAATAGAGAAATTGATTTCATTATTAAGCCAAAAGAAATTTTTATGCATGATGAAAGTTGGAATTTTTATAAAAAAATTGTTTCTGAATCCAGAATTGATGAGACAAAGCTTGATAACTATATTGTAGATGCTCATGCAGACGTTCACAGACTAATAATCGATAGTGCAGTAATTTGTGGTGGGCAATCTTCCACTACTATAGAATCTTTATATATGGGTAAGCGAGTAATATTACCTTTATTTTGTGGCTATAAAGATACAGCTTATTTTGAACAATTTCCATGGAGAAATTACTTGGACTTATTTGACGTTGCTGATAATATAGTTGATTTTGAAAATATATTTTATAAAGCATTAAATTCAAAAGAAATTACAAAGGATGATATGAAAAAACGTAGGGACCTATATTCAATTTGTTTTGATGATCTTAGTGGTAATGCAATTGAAAAATATTCTAATACAATTACTAGCACTATAGAAAGTAGTCGGAGAGATAATGATTTGGATTAAAAGACTCAATGAATATGGGGTAGCTAATGGAATTATATTGCTTCTAATTGCGCTATCCTTTCTTTCAATGATAGCTCAAATGGTTGGGCTTGGTATTTTTCTTCCAATATTTGAGTTTATGTTTCAAAATGATGCAACACCTGCATCAGGCGAGTCTCAAAATGTTGTTTTACAATATATCAAACTAATGATGAATACATTAGGAATTAGCTTAAGTTTAGGGTCTCTATTAATCACAGCATTTTTATTTTATATGATTAGTCAAATAGCTCTATTTATTATAGCTATTACAAATTCTTACTATTATGGGAGGATGTCTAAGACTATTAAAGATAGATTTTTTAAATATTATCTGAATGCAGATTCTGAATACTATGATCAAGTAAAGATTGGAGATTTTATCAATACCTCAACTTCTGAATTAAATGCTGCAGTAGTTGGCGTTATTGCACCTATAAGATTAATTGTTTCATTAATTTCAGCGATGGGCTCTATTTTTATTCTCTTATTGTTATCTTATGAGTTAACTTTTTACATAATTTTAATTATTCTTTTAATGCTTCCATATCCAATAGTTTTAATTCGTCGATCAACTAAGGTAGGAAGGCAGGATACAGAGTTTAATTCTATCTTAGTTTCATTCATTTTAGATAGACTGAGGTCTCCAAGACTTGTTCGTTTATCTGGAACAAGAAATTCAGAAATTAGAGAATATTCAGTAATTACAGAAAAAAAGAGAAAAATTTCTCTAACTCAACATTTATTAAAAGAAAAAATGGCACTGGCCTTTGAGCCTGCTATAGTTTTTTCTGCTTTAGTTGGTTTATATGTTTCCATAACTTATCTTGACCTTACTGCTGCCTCAATAACTCTATTTATGGTAATTCTAGTTAGACTTATTCCAATAATTAGAAATATATTACTTCATCGGCAAACTATTAGTAAATCAAAAGGGCCTATTGAGGCTATTGATGGAATTTTATTAGAAATGCGAACAAAAGAAAGTAAGGCTGATTATATAAATTTTGATTCAGAAAATAACATTACTAATATAATTAATATTATTAAATTAGAAAATGTATCTTATAGTTATAAGGATTCAGATATTATTGCACTCTCTAATATTTCATTGCTATTTAATAAAGAATCAATAAATGCAATTATTGGCTCATCAGGCTCAGGTAAGTCAACTTTAATTGATGTTATATCTTCTTATAGAAAGCCAAATTCAGGAAAAGTTTTTTTTGATGGTGTTGAAAACCATAAAAATAAAACTATAAGTTTAATCTCATATGTTCCTCAACAGCCCCAAATATTTGATGGAGAAATTATTGAACATATTTCCTATGGAATGAGAAATAAGTCCTTAGAAGATATTGAAAATGCTGCAAAGTTATCTGGAGCACATGATTTCATTATGAATCTAGAGAATGGATATCAAACAATATTAAATAATAATGGAGATAATCTTTCTGGTGGACAAAGGTACCGAGTGGATATGGCAAGAGCTCTCTTGTCTAATGCTCCAATATTAATTCTAGATGAGCCTACAAGTGCTCTAGATTATGAGAGTAGAAAAAATTTGATTAATACTCTTTTTAGGATTAAAAAAGATACTCATAAGATAATTATTGTTATAACTCATGATTTCTCAATTATGCATGCATTTGATAGCATTGTTTTACTTCAAAACGGTGAGATTTATGCACAGTCAACACATGAAGAATTATTAAATCTAAGTGATTGGTATGCAAATGGCCTTATGTCTGAAAATAAAAAAGGTGATTCATGACTAATATATTTAATAATCGGAGTGAAATACTTTTATTAGTTGCTTTTATCTTAGTTAATATACTAATGTACTCATTTTCCTATGGAGATGATGCGGCTCTTCGGGCGGGTGCAGACTCAGGTCAATACCTTAGGCCCGCAAGATCTCTAGTAGATTATGGCACTTTTACTATGAATCCTCCAGGATGGACGCCTGAAATGTCAGTATCGCAACCATTCACATTTGGAACTCCTTTATATTCTATTCTTCTGGCCGTCCCTTATTTCTTTTTTGAACAAACTATAAATTTTTATATCACATTGATTATTATTCAATGCAGTTTGTTGTACTTTATTGGTTGGCTTTCTAGAGGTTTTTTGCCATTTTTTAATAGCAGACGATCTATATTAATTCATACGCTAGTTATTTTTAATCCTAATAGTCTTACTACTGCGCATCTAATACAAAGTGAAACTTTGTTTACTCTTTTTGTTGTAACTTCTTTATTATTTTTATTTAAATATATAAAGTATGGGGGGATAACTAATCTTATATTTATAGGTCTTTCAGCTGGCTTGCTAACTTTAACAAGGCCTGCTGGACTTTATTTGGTTTATATGATTCCAGTAATAATAATTACTATTAAGTCTTTTCAATTTTTTCAAAATAAAATTACTAAAAAAAATTATCGTTATATTTCTTTTAGTAATTTCCATTTTTTAATTCCAGTAATAGTAGCATTTTTAGTCATGTCTCCATGGTATGCACGAAACTATATCAATACTAATGAGCTTTTTTTAACATCAGAATCAGGGGCTTATATAAAAGATAACTATACAACTTTGATTCATAGAGGTAGGACAGGGCTTACTGAACAAGAAGCCTTTAATATTTCAGATAAGGAGCAATTAAAATATTTTATAGATAATGGTGTTAATGACTATTGCTATACCAATAATTCAATCGATCTAGCACGAGATCAGAAATGCAGTCAATATGTATTTGATGCTGTACTTAATGGAATTTTGAATGAATCTTTTAAAACTCATGCAAGAGCCTTATTTCATTCATGGGGAGTTTTATATTTTTCTGGTGGCGCAAGTAATTTTAGGAACTATATTGGACTAGAGGGAAGTTCTTTACTAGTTGATTTTCAGCAAAATGAGTTTCATGGCCTTGACTCAATTATAAAACTTATCAAAAAAATGGAAATAGGTTACTTTATTATATTTTTAATTTTTACAAGTTTCGCAGTTATTAGTAGAGCTTTTGGGCTAATTGGATTTTATCGATTATTAAGAAATTCAGAGAAATTTCCATACTTAATAGCAATTATTGGAGTTCTAGCAATTTTTACAGCAATGTATTTATATTTAGGCCAATCTAGATTTCGAGTTCCATTAGAGCCAATATTGACTTTAATGACTATTTTAGCCTTTACAAGTAAGAAGCAAGGATAATCATCTTAACTTTGATTTTTAGGTAGATAGAGACAATGGTAAGAGATATTTTTTATAAGTGATGTGAGTAAATTATCAAATCATGTAATGGACTTTATTTAGTATGTTAAATTTTATTTCTGAGAAAGTTTTAATTAATGAGAGTTATGGGTGGCTTAAAATTGAAAAAAATAATCTTATCCTATGGTTTAAAGGTTACTTAATAGATTCAAATGCGCAGAATCTGCATTTTGAAGTTGTTAATATCTTAAAAGAAAATGCATTTCAATTAAATATATTATCAAAATTATCAAAAAAATTAAATGGGCATTTTGCTTTCATTCTAATTTCTTCAAATTCAATATTTGCGTCTGTGGATAAAGTCAACACTATTCCCCTTTTTTATAGCGCAAATGCAGATAATTTCTTTCTTTCAAATAAAGCTTCTTTAATAAGAAATAAAAACCCTAATGATAAAATTAATCATCAAGCATCTTTAGAGATTGCAATGTCTGGATATACTATTGGGAGAAAGACTCTTTATAAAGATCTTTTTCAATTAACTTCAGGAGAGTGTATATTTTTTGATAAAAACGCCTATGAGATTGATATTTATTATACTTATTCGCCTTGGAAAGTCATACATAGAAAAAAATCAGAGCTTAAAAAAGATTTTAATTCTATTTTAAATTTGACGATGGAAGAGCTTGTAGATTCAATTAATGGGAGACAGGTTATTGTTCCTCTAAGTGCTGGTTATGATTCAAGATTAGTTGCTAGTGGACTAAAGCACTTTGGAGTGGATAATGTATTTTGCATCTCATATGGACGAAAAGGTAATTTTGAATCAAAGATGGCTAGTTTAATAGCAAATAAATTAGGTTATAAGTTTAAGCATATTGATATTAATGATAATAGAAAAAAAATATTTTTTAAATCAACTATTTATAAAGATTATGTAGATTATTTTGACAGTTATAGTTCAATTCCTGCAGTTCAAGATATTGCAGAAATTTGCTATATTAAAGAAAAAAAATTGATATCTGATGATGCTATTATTATTAATGGTAACTCAGGAGATTTCATCTCTGGAGCTCACCTTTTCAAGCCAAAGTCTTTAAATAAAACCTTAGACAATAATTGGCAAAAATTCTTATTAAAGCATTTTGCATTATGGGGTAAATTAAATACACCTCATAATCATTCCCTAATTGAAGAGCAATTAGTGAAAATGTCGAAGTCAAGAAAAATTATAGATTTTTTAGAAAATGGTGATTCTCCATTATTTTTTGAGGCACTTGAATATCTAGGGCGCCAGAGTATGTATGTAGTGAATCAGCAAGAAGCTTATGATTTTAATCAATATGATTGGAGACTTCCACTTTGGTCTGATAATTTCCTTAATTTTTGGGAGGGAGTTCCATATGATTATAAGTTAGGGCAAAAACTTTATTCTGAAGTACTTTTTGAAAATAATTGGGGTGGAGTATGGAAAGCGATACCAGTTAATAAGAAAACGATTCATCCAAACTGGATTGTTCCTTTAAGATTCATGTCAAAGTTATTTCTGGCGCCACTAGGAAAGAGTTATTGGCATAGTTTTGAAAGAAATGTTTTTGAGTATTGGATGGATGTGACTAGGAATTCTGTTATGACTCCTTATCATAAAGTTTTATTTGACAGGAATGGCCAAAGAAATACTATTTCGTGGATATCAAAAGAGTATCTTAAGCAGAAAAATATAATAATTTAAACTTTAAAGTGGTGTCGTGATAAAAAATATGACAAAAATTAGAATTGCATTAGTTGGATGTGGAAGAATATCTAAAAATCATTTTGATTCAATCAAATCTTATGGTTCTAGTATGGAGTTAATTGCAGTTTGTGATAATAATCCAGAGATACTTGAAGATCATGTCACAAAATACAAAGTTGATGGTTATAGTAACTTACAAGCAATGTTAAAAAATCATCAAATTGATATAGTTTCTATATGTACCCCGAGTGGCATTCATGCTGAGCAAACTGAATTGTGTGCAAAATATGGTGTAAATGTGATGACGGAAAAACCTATGGCCACTAAGTGGGTAGATGGTATTCGCATGGTTAAAGCATGTGAAGAGGCTAATATTAAGTTGTTTGTAGTAAAGCAAAACCGACATAATGAAACATTAAAATTATTAAAACGTGCTGTTTCTGAAAAGCGCTTTGGTAAGATAAATATGGTCCATATAAATGTATTTTGGACTAGACCACAAGAATATTATGATCAGGCAGATTGGCGCGGAACTTGGGAGTTTGATGGAGGGGCATTTATGAATCAGGCAAGTCATTATGTAGATCTATTAGATTGGCTAATAGGGCCAATAAAAAAAGTTAATGCAATGATGAGCACCTCCAGAAATATTGAGGTTGAAGATACTGGAGTACTAAATATTGAATGGAAAAATGGCACATTAGGCTCGATGAGTGTGACGATGCTAACTTACCCTAAAAATTTAGAGGGAAGTATTGTAATTCTTGGTGATAAAGGAACAGTGAAGATTGGAGGTGTTGCTGTAAATGATATCCAACAATGGGAGTTTGAAGACACTCAAGATTATGATGAAAATATAAAAGATGCGAGTTATCAAACTGCATCAATTTATGGATTCGGACATGTTCTATATTATAAAAATGTTATTGATGTATTACTTGGTAGAGCAATTCCAGAAACAGATGGAAAAGAAGGACTAAAATCACTAGAAGTTCTAATTGCAGGGTATATGTCAAATTTAGAAGAAAAAACAATATATTTACCATTAAAGAATGGATTATAAAGTTGCAGTTTTTTCATATGATTTTTGTCATAAAAAAACAATGGAAATTATTACTGGACTAAACTCAGTCGGGATAAAAAAAGTATTAGTTATTGGTGCTCCAATGGTTGATTTAAATAATAAAGCCCCTAATGTTTTAAAAACTTCTATAACTGAAAAGATTATTCATCCAAAAGATTTATGTGTGAATTTTGGTTATGATTACAAGGTTTGTGCTCATAATAATTTAAAAGATATTATCAATTTTATATCTTTGGCGAAATCTAATATTGGAATCATATCTGGCGCAAGAATAATTCAAAAAAGCATTATTGATATTTTTAAGTACGGAATTATAAATTATCATCCTGGCCCACTCCCAGAAACAAGTGGTTTAGATAGTTTTTACTGGATGATAAAAAAAAATGCAAGACCTGCAGTTACTGCTCATTTCATCAATCAAAAGGTTGATGAGGGCGAACTTATTGAAGAATTCATATTGCCAGTAAGCCCTAAAGATACAATGGAAATAGTTCAGTCTAATTTGTATCTTGCTCAATTAACATTACACAAAAAGATTTGCTTAAAAATTTCTCTCAATGAGTCTTTTAAAGTAAAAAAAATAAAAAGACCTTCAAAAAATAATCTAATGACACCATATGAAAAATCACTTTCAATTGAAAATTTTAACAATTGGTTGAAAAAATACTCAGCATAATGTCCAAAAGAATATTATGAATAATGATAAGTATTTAAATATTGCAATTATAGTTCAGTTTTATTCTGGCCTCAAAACTATCCTCGATCATTCTCATTGGTCTCATTCAGGTAGCCCAGCTTATTATAATTTTATTAAATTAGTTGATAGAAGTATCGATATTAAATATCAATTGATATTGCTTGAAACTGTTACTGGTTCAAAGAGTGTCCAAAAATTATATCTAGATAATCTTAAGTATCCGATCATAATACTGCCTTACTTTTCAATAACTTTAAGTTCAAGAATTCCCTTAGTGAAAAAAATTGAAAATTTTTATAATAAGATCAGACAATACTATTTAGTTTTTATTTACACAAAAAAATCAAATTTTTATTATGTTGATAGAGATAATATTATTTTTGCTTTTTTTACTTTATATTTTAAAAAAACAAAAGTAATAATAAGGCTTCTGGGAGTTACAGAAAGTCTTTTTATGCATCTAACCTCAAGGAATAATCCTTTATCAAAAATTATAAAATCAGTATTTATTAATCCAAATGTAAATTTTATTTGCTCTAATGATGGTTCTTATGCTGAAAAAGTAAAGATAAAGTACGGCAGCAAATTTCATTTACTATTTAATGGGGTAAATAAAGATTTACAAAGAAACTTTAAAAAATCTAATAAGTTAAGAATAGTTTATTTATCACGCATTGTTAAAGATAAGGGCCATGAAGATTTTATTTATGGCGTTGCTAAATCTAAGCTTATTAATTCTCTTGATATAAAAATCATTGGTGATGGAAATCTGAAAAATGATATGGTGGATTTAACTAATAATCTTGCTTTAGCAAATTGTATAGATTTTATTGGTCTTCTAAATCACTCAAGTGCACTTGATGAATTGAGTAAGGCTGATTTAGTTATTTCAATGAATCATGATGGGGTCTTTGGAAATGGTGTTCTTGAGGCCGCTAAAATGGGGATTCCGCTAATTGTTTTAAAGCATCCTGGCTCACCTTCTTCATCTAAATATAATTTATTTGAACTTCAAAGAGATGAAAATTTACTGGACAATATTGGAAAAACAATTGATAGGGCATATACTGATAAGGAATGGTTGCTTGATCTCGAAAATAAGAGTAAAGAATTTGCCTCTTATTATCTGCATGACTGGAGCAGTAGAGTCAGCTCTGAGCTTAAAATTGTTAGAAATTTCTTTTTATAACTCTATATATTTATTGTGAGATTAGCTTGATTATATTTTTATTGCCAGATTTTAAAGGTGGTGGGGCTCAAAGGGTTTCTATTAACTTAATTATTGGCCTTAATAAAAAAGGTTATGAGGTTGGAGTTATTGTATTTAATAAAAAGGGCCCTTTGTTGGGTCAGCTTCCAAGTTCTGTCACTATATATGATCTTGAAACCAAGACTTTTCGAAGATCTATATTCCCATTAATAAAAAAGTTAAAATTGTTGAAGCCAAAGTTGGTTTTTTCGACATTTGGTTATATAAATGTTGGCTTGTTATTCTTTCGTTTTATTATCCCTAGGAATATAGCCATATGGGTTCGAGAGGCGAACCTTCCTTCAGTTAGTCTTCCTAATAACCCGTATAGTATAATAATTTCATTAGGCTACCGTTTATTTTATAAACTAGCTGATAAAGTTATATGCACCTCTGAAAGAATGTTGAATGAATTTTTAAATGATTTTAAGTTGCCAATATCACAGTTAGAAATAATCCCAAATTTAGTCAATGTTGATATGATTCAAGCTAGTATATCAAATGCTACTATCTACCAAAATGATAAAGTAAATTTTGTAGCTATGGGTAGATTAACTTATCAAAAAGGCTATGATCTTTTGTTGCATTGGTTTTCAAATTTAAACAATAAAAATTCATTATTGCGAATTATTGGAAGTGGCCCAATGGAAGATGAGTTAAAAGATCTAACAAAAAAACTGAATCTCTCTAGCCGTGTTTTTTTTGTTGGGTATATTGATAAACCCTGGGATATGATTGCCGCTTCTGATGTATTTTTATTACCCTCTAGATGGGAGGGTATGCCAAATGCAGTGCTTGAATCATTGGTATGTGGAACACGTGTAATAGCAACGGCTGAATCAGGTGGCATTCAAGAGCTAAGTAAATCTTCGAAAGAAGGTTCTATTATCGTAACCTCCTCAGAAATTGAATTTTGCAAAGAGATGGAAAAAATTAAACCTGGTAAAGTTATTAAGTTAAAAGATAGTTTGCTTCCAGAAATGTATTATCTTGAAAATGCATTAGAAGTTTTTAGTTCACAATTATGATTGAGTTTTAAAATAATATGAATGCATTTAGTGAGGATTTTAGTTTTGACTTCTATAAAAGAATTGTCGATATCTCAAAAAGTATTGGCTCTATTGTATCTATGGCTGATTATGAGAAATTATCAAATAAAGAAGGTATATTTTTTATATGGCGTCATGATATTGATGTTTCTTTAGACTATGCATTAAAAATGGCAAAAATTGAACAGAGTTTAGACATTTCATCAACTTATATGTTTATTCCTGATTACTCTTTATATAGAATTAAGGAAATAAAAAATCAAAAAATAATCCGTGAAATTGAAGATATGGGTCATGAGATTGGACTTCATTTTGATATTAATAGTATGAATTCAAATAATAAAAATGTCCAAAATATTAACACTGCTATATATAGAGATTTAGACAAATTGAATCAAATTACTTCTTCAAAAGTTAACTCTATATCTTTTCATAGGCCTATTAAAGAATTTCTATATGGTGAAAAATATATATGTGGTTGTCTTAATGCATATTCAAAAGAATTAATGGAATTTTATATTTCAGATTCAAAAGGGAGTTGGAGAGATGGTAATCCTTTACATTCAATAGTGTCAAAAGACTTTAAAGTTGCTCAAATATTAACTCATCCAATTTGGTGGTCAGATATAAATATATCACCAATAGAAAAGTTAAATCAAATAAAATTAGAAAAAAGTAAGGTTTTATCGGTTATTCAATATAATGAGTTTAAAAAAAAATTAGATATAAATTTACCTGGCGTAACTCAAAAATAACTTACTATTTAAATAATTATGAAAATTGGTGATTTTGATACAGATTCTAGAGCTCTAAAAAATCGAATAGATTTACAAGAGAAGTTGGGTTTTTTTGATCTAAATCAATGGATATTTGATAAATTAAATCCAATCAAGGGTTCTATATGTCTTGATTTAGGTTGTGGTCAGGGAAATCAATCACTGCCATTGGCAAAAATAATTGGTGTAAGAGGGTCAGTTACTGCTCTTGATGCATCAAAAGAATCACTAGAAACACTTAAGGAGAAAGCTCTAAAACTCAAAATTAAGAACAGAGTTATAACAATTCACAGTGAATTAGATGATATTGGACTTTATTTAAAAAATATACAGTTTGACTATATTATTGGTAGTTATTCTCTTTATTATGTTCGCGACTCAGTCAGAATGTTTTCTATAATTCAAGAAAAACTTAAAGAGGGTGGTAGATTATTTTTCTGTGGTCCATCTAATGCAAACAATATGGAACTTAGAGAATTAATTTTGAAAATCACAGGTGATAAGAGTATTCTTGAAAATACTATCGCATCAAAATTTATGGAGTATAAAAGTCAAGAAATTTGTTCAGAATTATTCCAAGATGTTGAAGTTTTTAGCTTTAACAACCCTATTAACTTTAAAACTCCAGAAAGTGTTGTAAGTTATTGGAGAAGTCATAATCTATATAAAGCAAATTATGATTTATTATTTGAAAAAGAAATTTTGAAGCATTTTGAAATTTACGGGCAATTTATAAATACAAAATGCGGTATTGGAATAAGATGCAAAAAACATAACAGTTAAATTGTAAAATTATTCCATCAATTACATAAGTATAATTCTCTTGAATTCGGATATTATTATTAATTTAATAGTTTTCTATTCAATTTAACTAACTACCTTTCATATACATGCAAGATACAAAACGTAAACAGCTCATTCAAGACAATGCAGATAAGTACGCTCAATCAAGAGATAATTGGATAAAGAAGAATAAATATTTTTATCAGGATGACTATTCTTATATGCGTTTTTTGGTTAATAAGAACAAGAGCATATTAGACCTTGGTTGTGGCACTGGAGAATTATTAAAAGAGCTAGAGCCTTCTTTTGGTGTTGGAGTTGATCTTAGCAAAGAAATGATTAGTGTTGCTGAAAATAAATATCCAGAATTTAATTTTATACAAGGCGATTTAGAAGATCCAGAAGTTTTATCATCTATAGAAGGGCCGTTTGATTACATTATATTGTCAGATACAATAGGATATTTGGAAGATTGTGAAGTGGCCTTTTCAAATTTACATTCTTTGTGTGATTCTAACACTAGATTAATTATTTCTTATTATTCTTGGCACTGGGAACCAATTTTGAGATTTGGTGAAAAAATAGGTTTAGCTATGCCCTCACCTGGATTGAATTGGCTTACTTCAAGTGATGCAATTGGTTTTCTTCATTTGGCTGACTTTGAGATGGTTAAAAAAGAATGGCGCCAACTAATACCTAAAAAGTTTTTTGGAATTGGCTCATTCATTAATCGCTATTTTGGAACATTACCCCTAGTATCTCGTTTAGCATTAAGGAACTATATTGTTGCTAGACCTTTACTTCAAAAAACATTAAAAATGCCTTCTGCAACGGTAGTAATTCCATGCCGAAATGAATTAGGTAATGTTGAAAATGCTGTTAAAAGAATTCCTAATTTTTGTGAAGAAATTGAGATTATATTTGTTGAGGGTGGAAGTAAAGATGGCACCTTAGAAGAGATTAAAAGAGTTATCGACTTATATCCTAATAAAGATATTAAAGTTTTAGAACAAGATGGTTCTGGTAAAGGTGATGCTGTTAGAAAAGGTTTTTCTAATTCAAGAGGTGAAGTCTTAATGATACTTGATGCAGACCTTACAGTGCCTCCAGAAGACTTAACAAAATTTTATAATGC
>Ga0209482_1000330_pt1 | contig 42428 bp, 36 predicted proteins | sample CoawatmetaG10DNA_FD_187512 | JGI IMG/M metagenome (GOLD analysis project Ga0209482, IMG submission 187512) | Marine microbial communities from the West Antarctic Peninsula - Coastal water metaG104-DNA (SPAdes) (version 2) | ecosystem: Environmental > Aquatic > Marine > Coastal ...
TTAAATTATTCGTTTATCTTAAAAAGTTATATTTTTTATATTTATAAAGTCTTTTTTTTTAAAGAAATTAAAATTAGTCTAAGCTTTTAATATAATAGAAAAATAGGGAGGAGTCGTTGAGGTTAATTAAAACTGCTTTTGAGAATAAATTGGCGTTTCACGAAAAAAAAATATTTTTAGGACGATGGTGTCAAATATTTGATGATACAAATATAAACGAAGATGAATCAACAAAATATCTTCCATATCATTGGGATGATCGAGAAAAGTATTATTCAGATTACTTGTATTTAGATGAGCTTTATGAGAAAAATCTGGTTAAGTACAGCAAACTACTAAATAACATTCATGGGGTTAATAATAATTTAAAGTATTGGCGGATTGTTATAGGGCCCTGGCTTAGATCTTTTACAGATATTTTATATGATCGTTATGAATCTATTCGCTTAGCCAATAATTCTAACATTGTATCGGACATAAGAGTTCATTCTTATGTTCAGGATGATTGGGTTCCTAAGGACTTTGATCAGTACTTTAGCTTTTTTACTGATGATCCTTGGAATGAAATTATTTACTCAGAGTGTATTAAGCATTTACAGATTAATTTTAATGAAGAGGGCCAGTTATCTATTGAAAAAAAAGAAATAAAGAAGAACAAGAGTAAAGTGAAAAAAAATAGTTTTAAATGGTTGTATTTACAATATCAAAAACTTATTCCTTCATATTCGCCTGATGTAGCAATAGTTGATCCCAATGCTTCACATTTTAATGTTTTATATTTACAATTACGTTTGATGTGCCTTCCTTATCTATTATCTCCAATTTGTGCAATACGTAATAAAGTTACAGACACTATAATGCGGAATAAACTTGAAATTAAGATTAGTAATAATGATTTTGAGGGGTTTTTACAGAGCATGATCCCAATTAATATGCCTAAGGTGCATCTTGAATTATTTGATGACTTGAAAAATGAAGCCCTTGCTGCGTTTCCTAAATCACCAAAGATTATATACACTGCTAATGCATATCAACGTAATGAAGGATTTAAAGTTTGGACTGCAGAAAATGTAAATAAAAATACAAAACTATACATTGGTCAACATGGTGGTAACTTAGGTATAGCTGGTTGGAGTCAGGGAGAGATCCATCAAAAAAAAATATCAGATAAATATTTTTCATGGGGATGGCTCGATGATTTATATCCAAATGTGGTTTCTTTGCCAAGTATGAAGTTAGCGTATAGAAGCTTAAAACAAAAAAACTCTGGAAATATCTTACTTGTAACAAGTTCCTTACCTAGATATTTTTATTCGCATTATAGTATTCCAGTGGCAGGCCAATATTATTATTATCTTCAAGATCAGATTATTTTTTTAGATAAAATTAAAAGGGTGTTTATAAAAAACTTTAGAATTCGTTTAGATTCAGATAATTTTGGTTGGAGAGTAGAGCATTTTTTTGGTAAGGCAGGATACAATAAAAATATAGATAATCTTAACTGTGATTTATTTAATCATCTTCATGGTTTTAGATTATGTGTGTGTACTCATAATGCAACTGTTTTTTTACAAACAATGGCAGTAAATTTCCCCACTATCATATTTTGGGATCCAAAATATAATGAAATACGTCCCTCTGCAAGAAAGGCAATTGAATCCCTTGAGGAGGTTGGTATACTGCACTATTCTCCTGAATCAGCAGCCGAAATGGTTAATAAAATATCTGGTGATGTTATGGGGTGGTGGAATGAAAATAAATTACAAAAAGTTAGAGAAGATTTTGTAATGTTGTATGCTAAAAATTCATCGAACTGGATTACTGAATGGGTAAATATCTTAAAATGCTAGATTAGATAATTATAAAGTATTGATATTGTTAATTTTTTATTTAATCCAAGGGAAATATTTATCATTAAAAATACGAAAAAGCATAAACTTAACCTCGCATATAAAGGTGAGCGTGACTATCTGCATGGAACAGATATTATTCCAGCTCTGTTCAAACTTACAGGTCCAGTGGAGCAGATTTCAATTCAGATTCACAAGGTGATGTCACGACCATTGTTTGCATATGTAGCTGATAAAGCTGAAATTGGTAAGTTACGTTTATCCGGTGAGCTATGTGTAGTAATGGTTTACTTTCATTCAACGGAAGGGCGCGCATTCATGGTAGTGACTGAAGATCATAGCTCAAAGATTACAAAACGTAATACTTATGACGAGAAACTTGTGATTACTGGTTGCCAAGTGATTGGGCAGAAAATAAGCCAAGAAATAGCTGGTGAGGGAAATTTTATCGAGCGGGTTGTAGCGCTGAATAAAATGTTATTAAATCATGTGGCAGGAAATAGCCCTTGGTTGTTTACTCGTATTGATTTAAAATATACTCCACTAGAGTCATGTAAATTGTCTATAGAATTATCACAGACAATGGGTGGACGGTTTTTTAAGTCAGTGATTATGGGTGATGGAAAGTATATAGGTTCTATCTTTTTTTCAAAGGGGTGATAATATGATCGGAGTTAAATCAGTTTCTGTCTACCGACCCGAGGAGGGAGTTGACAACTTTTCACAAGCGGTTCGTATGGAAGCATCTGAAGAGTTTATGCGCAATAAGATTGGTTTTCACTATTTGACACGTAAGGCTTCAGCACAAGAAACTACAGATCTTGCAAAGGAAGTAGTTAATCAACTTTTTGCACAACAGAATCTTTCAAAAAAGCAAGTGGAGTGTTTGATTCTGGTTACTCAGAATCCAGATGGAATGGGATTGCCCCATGCTTCTGCTATTTTGCACCATAAACTCGATCTTGCAACTTCTTGCGCAGTATTTGATATTTCGTTAGGGTGCTCTGGATTTGTGCAGGGCCTCCATATTGCCAAAGCTTTTATGGAAAGTCAGGGGTATAGTAATGGTATTTTGGTTACTTGTGACCCTTATTCAAAGATAATTGACCCAGATGATCGAGATACAACTTTACTTTTTGGCGATGGTGCAACAGCAACTTGGCTCAGTGATGCACCGGATTGGAAAATTGGTCATGCTGATTTTGGTATATCCAGCAAGGAGAATGCAGCATTGACAATAAGTGAAAACGGTTTTCTTACAATGAACGGTCGGGCAGTATTTAATTTTGCCGCTACTCAGGTGCCAGCCAGCGTGGAACGTGTGCTGATTAAAGCTCATCTGAATATCGATCAAATTGATATGTTATTATTGCATCAAGGTAGCCGTTATATTGTTGAGACATTAGCGAAGCGACTAGGGGTAGAAAATAAGACTCCATTTTTTGCAACAGAATATGGTAATACCGTTTCCTCATCAATTCCCATGCTATTAGCTGAAAATGTACCTGATACAGCCCAGCGCTTAATGCTGAGTGGTTTTGGCGTAGGTTTGTCTTGGGCCACATGCATACTGGAGAAAAACAATGATTAATAGAGATGATGTTAGAAAAGTTTTAAGTGATACGGTTTTTGGGTTTGATTTAGAGACTATTGAAGACGATCAAGAATTTATAGAAGTGGGTATTGATTCACTTGATCATATTAACTTTCTCTTAGGGGTTGAAGAGTTTTCTGGAGTGGAAATACCAGATGATATGGTTGAATACTGTAGCTCAATTAATAACATTCTGAAATATGTGAATAAATGAGAAATTCTTTTGCACTATTCGTATAAGGATATTATCGAAGCATATAGGGGGGTCGGTGTAGAATCTGGAAGAGTCGTATATGTCACTGGAAGCTTTGGGAGGCCAGGTATATATCAATTTCCACAAAAAAATAGATTGCTTGATGCTCACCTTACTGCGATTCAGGAAATTTTAGGTCCTGATGGCACGTTAATGGTACCAACACATTCACGGTCTCTTTGCAACACAAAAAAGCCGTTTGATTTATCATCAACGCCAAGTGAGACAGGGCCTTTTACTGAGTATGTAAGGATTCAAAACGAGTCTGTAAGACAATTTCACCCATTTTCCTCTACAACTGCCCTTGGTAAAGATGCTGAAGAACTATGTTTACATACTTCAATGCATGTATATGGTGCTGAATCTCCATTTCAACGTATGATAGATTGTGATGCTCTTTATGTATCTGTCGGTCAAGACATGGCGCAATCAATAAGCCTTGTCCATCACATAGAGTTTGTTATGGGAGTACCTTATCGTTATGTAAAGGAATTTAGGCATCCATGTTTGATAGATGATGAAGTGGAAGATCGAGAATTCTATTTGCATGTTATTAGGAAAGATCTTGATATTCGGCGAGATAAGAATAGGAAGATAATGTCAATATATAAAAAAAATGGAGATTTACATAGAGCACCTCTTGGGAGGTCTTTCATTGAGGCTGTTTCTTCAGAGAAGTTTTATAAGATAATTACAAAAGAATTTTCAAAAAATATATATTTATGGTTAGAGAGCGATCCTACAAATAGAACTTATTTGTTATGATTTTATGGCTGCTAATATAATCATGATCAGCTAATTAGTACTCACATAACGGCTGTTCTTTTCCTTATTTTATAATATCACTGCTATGAAACTACTAGGAGCTCTCAAAATTACTCAAATTGTAATAAGCATCTGAAAAACAAAGTATCCATTTTATGTTACATTTTAAGTTTTGGTAAATGGAGAGAATGTATACAAGTAAATTTATATGCAAGTATTTCCTTATATTATGAGTTCGTTGTGTAATGGCATTAATATTTAAGAAACCAGAACTTAGCCAATGAGGCAACTATTAAAACCAGTTTAACCTTTGCTTTTTAACTTTGGTTATTAATTATCTGAGAAAATAAGGGTTGGTATTTTTATGAAAACAGTTTTTTAAGAGACAGTCATATTATTTGTCTTAGCTAAAAAAAACTTGAACACATCCTAAACTTAAAACGTTATGAAGTGAAAGATTGCCTTCTTGTATCATATATAAGTTATTAGCTTGTTTTATTTACTTTACAAGTAAAATTATTTTAGAACAATTATTATAAAATTATAATTAGTATTATTTAAATTTTTTTTGGATTCCATATATGAGATATTTTGAATTATTTCGTGATAAAACTATTTTAGTGACTGGTCATACAGGATTTAAAGGTGCCTGGCTTACTGCGTGGCTAAAGCAATTAGGTGCAAATGTTGTTGGTATTGCACTTGATCCTCCTTCAGAACTTAATCATTTTGATGTGGCGGATATGGTTACTGGAATGGAAGATCACCGTATTGATATACGTGATTCTGAAAAATTAGAGAAAGCTATTATTTCAGCTCAGCCAGATTTTGTTTTTCATTTAGCAGCACAGGCATTGGTTCGTACTTCGTATGAATCCCCTTTAGATACCTGGCAGACAAATGTGTTAGGTACATTGCATGTACTAGAAGCATTAAGAAAGTTAGATAAGTCATGTGCAGCCGTCATCATTACAAGTGACAAGTGTTATGATAATGTAGAGTGGGTCTGGGGCTACCGAGAAAATGATGCTATGGGTGGACCCGATCCATATAGTGCCTCCAAGGGTGCGGCTGAATTAGCTATCCGCTCATATATAAAGTCTTATTTTCCAAAAGAAACAAGCAAAGTACGGATTGCTTCTGCACGTGCTGGAAATGTTATTGGAGGGGGTGATTGGGCCGCTAATCGTATTGTGCCTGATTGTGTAAAAGCATGGTCAATTGATGATGAAGTTTTGTTAAGAAATCCGCATTCCACAAGACCTTGGCAACATGTTCTTGAGCCATTGAGTGGTTATTTGAATCTTGCTATTGAATTGTATGAACAACCTGATATGCATGGTGAACCATTTAACTTTGGTCCTCCAGCACAACAAAATCATAGTGTACTTGAACTGGTAGAGCAGATGTCTTTGTACTGGAAGCAAGTTCGGTGGCAAGATATTTCACAATCAGTCAAAGGCCCGTATGAGTCAGGTCTACTTAAACTCAATTGTGATAAAGCATTGCATTATTTAAATTGGCATGCGGTGATGGGGTTTGAAGATACAGTTCGTATGACTGCTGAATGGTATAAATCTTATTATCAGCAACCCGAAAATATTGCAGCTACTACTCAATCTCAAATTGAAATATACATGTCACTTGCTAAACAACAGCGATTGAAGTGGGCTGAATGAATTTAAATGATATTTTAATTTCTCCTTTAGCTCGTATACAAACGGGAGGAGGGGATGTTCTGCATGCTATGAAAAATAGTGATGCAGGCTTTTATAATTTTGGAGAAGCTTACTTTTCTTGGGTAGATGAAGGTGCGACTAAAGGTTGGAAATGTCATACACAGATGACAATGAATATTATTGTTCCAGTAGGCCAGGTACGATTTGTATTTTATTCAAAAGATACTAATGAATTTAGAGTAGAAGACATTGGCGTTGAACGTTATGTCCGGATTACTGTTCCACCTGGTATATGGTTTGCATTTAAAGGGTTAGTTTCTTCACAAAGTTTAGTGTTAAATATAGCTAGTATTGAACATGATCCTGGTGAAGTTAATCGCCTTGAATTATATGAAATTAAATTTGATTGGAGTTAAGTAATGAAGGTAATTATACTTGCCGGTGGATTCGGCACACGTTTGGCTGAATATACAGATGTCATACCTAAGCCAATGGTTAAAATTGGGAATAAACCGATTCTCTGGCATATTATGCAAAGATATGCACATTATGGACATAAAGATTTTTATGTTGCATTAGGTTATAAGGCTGAAGTAATTAAAGAATATTTTCTTAATTATCGGGCGCTTAATGCTGATTTTACGGTGAATCTAGCTTCTGGCGACGTAGAACCACATCAGCTAGATCCAGTAGATTGGCGAGTTACTCTGGTAAACACAGGAGATGAATCAATGACGGGTGGGCGAGTAAAGCGTATGCAGCCTTTTGTTGAAAATGAAACCTGCTTGTTAACGTATGGTGACGGCTTGGCTGATATCGACTTAGACGCATTACTTAACTTTCATCGTAGTCACGGTAAGATGGTGACTGTTTCAGCTGTTCGCCCTAATGCGCGCTTTGGAGAATTGGAAATAGATGGTGATCGTGTAACCTGTTTTCAAGAAAAGCCTCAATTAAATTCAGGTTGGGTTAATGGAGGTTTTTTTGTGATTGAGCCGGCTTTTTTTGATTTAATTTCAGGCGATAGTACTTTATTAGAAAGAGAACCTTTGGAACAGGCAGTCTCTGCAGGCGAATTGATGGCTTATCACCATGATGGTTTCTGGCATTGTATGGACACTAAGCGTGATCATGAACTATTGGAGTCACTATGGATTCAAGGTGCTCCATGGAAATCGTAACTTAACCCTATGCGCATACTCATAACTGGTGGGTTTGGTTTTGTAGGTGGGCGAGTGGCTCAATATTTGCATCAGTCAGGAAATGAAATTGTGCTTGCGTCACGTAATACAAGAACCACACCCAGATGGCTTCCTCAAGCAAAAGTAGCTAGGATTGAATGGAAAGATGATCTTGCTTTAGAACAAATTTGCAATGGGATCGATGTCATAATTCATGCTGCAGGTATGAGTGCCCAGGACTGTGAATTAGATCCAGTTGCTGCACTTGAATTTAATGGTTTGGCAACAGCACGTTTACTTATGGCGTCAATACGTTCAAAAGTTAAACGATTTATCTATCTATCTTCAGCGCATGTTTATAACAGTCCATTAACAGGCAGCATTTCTGAAGATAGCTGTCCTCGAAATTTACATCCTTATGCTAGTTCAAATTTAGCCGGTGAGAGTGTTGTTACAGCGGCTAATCAAAGAGGAGAAATTAAAGGTATAGTCATTCGTTTGTCAAATGTTTTTGGCACACCAGCGCATAAGGATGTAAATTGTTGGAAATTATTAGTGAATGATCTCTGCTTACAAGTAGTAGACTCAGGAAAAATCATTTTGCATACAACTGGAATTCAGGAAAGGGACTTTATTTCCATGCGAGGGGTTACCCAGGTTGTTGGATACCTAACGCTTTATGAATCCAGCACTCTGTTGCCTAGAGTATATAATGTTGGTTCGGGGGAGTCGCAGTCAGTGTTAAAAGTAGCGCAATTAGTTCAGCAGCGTTGTAAAGTGATATTGGGTTTTGAGCCTAAAATACAGCGTCTAGAGATAATTGATGATCAGAAGCATGAATCTCTTGACTATAGATCAGATAGATTGAATAAGACTGGCTTTAAAATCGAATTTGATAGTAGTTCAGAAATCGATAGTTTACTGGATTTTTGCCGTGTTATGAGCAACCATGATCAGGTTGGTGAATGATGAGTTCTTATACTAATGCTCTTGTCTCAGTAGTTATTCCTACTTATAACCACGCACATTTTCTAGGAAAAGCTCTTCAGTCGGTTATGGATCAGACTTATAAGAATTGGGAGGCGATTATTATCGATAATCACTCACAAGATAATACTGACGAAATTATTAAGTCGTTTAAGGACCCGCGAATTACTTTATTAAAAATTCATAACAACGGTATTATAGCCGCCTCACGTAACATGGGAATTCGTAAAGCAAAAGGGGAATGGATTGCCTTTTTAGATTCAGATGATAATTGGTATCCAAATAAACTCCAAATAGTGATAAACGAATCAAAAAAAACTCCCTCCACAGATGTCTACTGTAATGATGAAGTTTTAGTTAATAAAATAACTGGTAAAAGGAAATTACTTATGTATGGTCCATATGAGTCTAACTTTTATAGTAGTTTGTTAGTTAATGGAAACTGTATGTCCCCATCAGCTACTGTTGTAAGTCGAAGTTTTTTAAATGATAACAATATTCTATTTTGTGAAAATGCCGAGTTTGCAACTGCTGAAGATTATGATTTTTGGATGCGACTTGCTAAAATAGGGTCAAAGGTTAAATTTATACGTTCAGTACAAGGTGAGTTTATTATTCATAAAAATAATAATTCTGGTCGAATAGAAGAGCATACTGAGAATGTTTTAAATGTTATTCGTTATCATGTATACGCGTTACAGGAATTTGAGCCAAATAAAGATCGTCTTTGGAAAAATATAAATGCACGCTTATTGATGGCTAGTTCTAAAAACTTGATTATGAAAAAGCAGTTTCTTGCAGGTATTCGAGGTATTTTTAATGCATTTAGTGATTCATTATCAGGTTCTTTAGGATATATTTTTTCAAGAATAAAAAAAGTGTTAAGAGTAAATAATTCTGGTTTATAATAATTTTTATATAAATTTTCATCTGCATTGAATTAATTCTTGTGGAATTTATTTGATACTTCAATTGAAGAAGGAATTAAACTACATATGACTATCTCTGATAAGGTTGAAAAAGTAGTCTGTGATTATTGTGGCAGTGAAAAGGCAGTTCCAGTTGCTAAGCAAAAAGATCTTTTTCATCATACTACTGATGAATTTTTCACTATTGTTCAGTGCTCTAGTTGTGCTTTACAATATACTAATCCGCGCCCTACTCAAACATCAATCGGTAACTACTACTCATCAAGTTATTCATATCATTCAACGCCTTCATACTTGCGAACTCTTGCCTACCGCATAGCTCGAATTATAGCCAATAATGATATTTTGGCATTTTTTGCAGGTTTGATCCCGAGTATTGGAAATCGTCTTGTTCCATTTGTAAAGCCAAGCATAATTGACCCAGTGCGCAATTATTACTCTGCTGGTGGAATAGGGGCTATGCTTGATATCGGTTGTGGGTCAGGTGTTAGTGCTAATTTTTGGGGTGAAAATGGTTCGCTTCTCAGCTACAAAAAAAATATGAATGTTGCTGGTGTTGAAATCAGCAATACGGCAAGAAAGTCATTGGAAGATAAGGGGGTTGAAATTTGGGCCAGAATTGATGATGTTCCAAAGGAACGATTATTTGGTTTGATACGAATGAACTGGTCTTTAGAGCATGTACATTATCCTTCACGCTATTTTGAATTTATAAGTGATCATCTTGAAATAGGTGGACAGGCAGTTATTGCTGTGCCTAATTACGAAGGGCTACTTTATAAACTTTCTCCTAACTGTGTAGAGTTGCCAGTTCACTTATATCACTTTACACCTAGTGATATAAAAAAATATGCAAAAAAATATGGTCTTAAAGTTTGTAAGTTAAATACTTTTTCTTATCCTGGGATGTTTCTTGGTGCTGTGCAAGCTGGGATGCTTCCTGAATCTTTCGTTACTAATTATGGTTTGAGTCAGGCTCGAAATTTTCAGTCTACACTTGCACGTTTTGACAAGGCTGGATGGGGTAATGACTTGATAGCAGTATTAGAACGTGAATGAGCTTTTTGATACGTATATTGGCAATAACTTCTGAGCTTCTTGAGCAACCTTCATGTTGATCTAACTTCTTTATGAATAAATTAAAATGTTACTAATACATCATTATTTAAAGGTTAGATTAATTGGGAGATCATTATACGTCTCCTGACACTTGCTCCTTTGCCTAAGTGGCATCACCTAATTTCTGCTTTACTACCAGATTTTATTTCGGATCATACTTTGTCCGAGACCTGGCGTCGTCCTGGTGATGAGGCGTTTTTGTTTTCAAGTTCAGCTTGGTCTTTAGTTGTTGTTGCTCTTTGGCGGCAGCAGTTAGAAAGAAAAGACAGCTTAACCATTTGGGTGCCTGATTTTTTCTGTAATGCTTCACTCCAATCACTCAGGGATATGAAAACACGACTGGTATTTTACCCGGTGACGGATCAAATGATCCCTGACATCGAGGCGTGCAGTCAACTTGCAACTGAAGTATCTCCAGATATATTTGTTTTGGTGCATTATTTTGGACAACCGACTCCTGTAGCTCCTATAATTCCCTTATGTAAAGAGAGTGGGGCATGGTTAGTTGAAGATGCAGCTCATGTATTGCGACCAATTCCAGGTGTAGGTGAGTTGGGGGATTGTGTTCTTTATAGTATGCATAAGCATCTGCCTATTCCAGATGGTGCTGCCCTCATTGTGCGTCCAAATGGCCCAGCACAACTTGTAGAAAAGGATTCAGAATTAGTTGCACTGAGAAAAATCTGTACAGATGTCCTTGTATCTTTTAAGACTTTTAATCATATTATAAGCTTATGGTTGATCAAACGCATACTTCAGAAATTTGGAATACGATCAAAGGCTATGACAGAGCCATTTCGTAGTGAAGCTAACTCGAATGCTCCTGTGATCTTCGATTTTAGGATGAGTATTTTAGCCAGGAGGTTACTTAGTCATCTGGGAGATAGTATTGATATTGATGAAATTGCTAACCTTCGCGAACAACACGCACTGGACTGGCGAAATACGTTAGCTTGGAGTAATGTAAAAGGCGCTTTACTACCATCACCTTCTGGACATACTCCTTATCTTGCCAGTTTTACATGTGAGTCTGATAAAAGTGCTGAATTAATATATGAGGAGTTTCAACACTCTGGCCTGCCAGTCTTAACATGGCCAGATTTACCACCTGAGGTAATAAGAAATGCTGCTGCACATCCAACAGCGTTAGCATTACGTCATACTCGACTTTACTTGCCGGTTCACCAGAGCTTAAAACAAAAAAAAATCTTTCCCTATGGCATAAATATGATCGAAAAATCAACAAAAAAATGGAAATTAAAAGAAATAACTTTTGATGAATGGGAAAAGCATTGGCAGTATTGCTCTATGACCAATCTCCTTCAGTCTTGGGAGTATGGTGCAGCAAAGGAAGAAGTAGAAGGATGGCAAGCTAAACGTTATTTGATTTTAAATGATGAAGGAGGTCCTGTTGCATTGGTACAGGTTCTTGTGAAAGGATTTCCTGTACTTGGAGGTATTGCTCGTATTAATCGTGGTCCACTTATACTAAATAATTATTCAGATGAAAATGAACTTCCAATAAAATTGGCAGCTCTCAGCGCACTACTACGAGAAGGTAGGCATCAACGATGGTGGATGATGCAAATAGCTCCTGAATTACCGAGCTCAGATATTGTTCATAAGGGTCTAATCTCTCTGGGACTCCGACCTCAAACTGGTGTTGCTTGGGCTTCGGGTTTAATTGATTTAAACCTTAGTAAAGAAGAGTTGCTGAGTAAACTTAATAGAAGATGGAAACGCTCTTTACGTAAAGTGTCAGAGCATAATGTAACAGTAAAGCATGAAAAAATTACAGATTTACAACTTGAAGAATTGCTTGGCAGTTATAATCATCTACAGCAATGTAATAATTTTAGTGGTATAAATACCAGTTTGATTGAAGTTTTATCCAAACTTAAATCATCAGATTGGGCATGTAATCTATTTGTTGCATCAAAATTAAATGAAGATGACAAATTAGAAGAATTAGGTTACAGATTATGCATTCATCATGGTAATACCGTAACTGATTTTGTTGTATCAACAAACGAGATGGGTCGGAAAACAGAAGCGAATACAGCTCTATACTGGCATGCAATATTACATGCTAAAGATATAGGATGTGATTGGTTTGATATTGGTGGTTTAAGCGAAGAAACTACCCCAAAAGGGATTGCTGAATTCAAAAAAGGACTTAATGCTGAGCCATATAAGTTGGCAGGTGAATGGCGCAGCTATATGGTGCCAAATTTCGGCTCAAAAGCTGAATGAGCTTGTTTAAAACTAAGGAGTATATATAGTGCATTTTCATCATCGTGTTTTATCCTCTGGATATTATCCTACAAAAATCATTAAATCTTTGGGAAGACCGCTAGGATTGGCTTCACGAGATAGTTTACGTGTTCTTCTGTATCATGATATTGCACCAAGCGACATGGCTCTCTTTGACTCGCAATTACGCTGGTTATCTAAATCTTGGAATTTTATTTCAGTTGATAAGTTTTCAGCGATGGTCTTAGGTGATGAGCCTATCCAGGGGCGTAATTTGTTGTTAACATTTGACGATGGATTTGCTTCTAATCGTGTAGTTGCTGAGAAGGTACTTAATCCAATAGGAATTAAAGCTCTTTTTTTTGTTGTTTCTGACTTTATGTCTTTACATGATCATGACGAGGCACGTGATTTTATTGCTCAAAATATCCAACCAGGTAGTCTACCTAAAGACTTACCAGATGACTGGAAAAATATGACATGGACTGATCTTGAAGCATTATTGGAACAAGGTCATTCAGTAGGTGCACATACTAAAACGCATGCCAGACTCTCACAAGTTACTGGTAAAGAGAACCTAGAAAAAGAAATCATTTCAAGTGCTGATACTATAGAAACTCGCCTAGGAATAGATGTAGACCACTTTGCTTATACTTTTGGCGATTTGTCTAGTTTTAATGAAGCAGCTCTTGCTGTTGCAAAAAAACGTTTTCGCTATATCTACTCTGGATTGCGTGGAGATAATATAAATAATTTATATCCTTTTGTAATACAACGTGATTGTGCAGCTTCGCAATATGCTATCTTTACTAATAATTTGCTTGGCTCCTTTCTTGAGGGGTTGGCAGACATTAAGTACGAGAAAGATAACGAATTATTGAATTCATGGCTTTGATATCTGGGAGGCTGATACGCTTATTGAGACTAATGTTAGCTAGGGCTTTATTTATTATGTAGATATATCAATAAGCTGAAGGCTGAGAAGAGAGTATTGCCATATTCAACTAGTTTCCAGAAGAGCCTCGTTCCTGATAACCTGTTGCTTGTGCCATGATATTTAGATTAAGACAACCCCCTATAAATAATTTAAAACTAGATGAAAATAATAACAATTAAATCAATTTTAATTTTCTTTGTGACAGTGTTAATACCTTTTTCATTTCCTTTACAGGTTATGGCCTCAAGTCCAATTCCTTCTCTAGCGCCTTATTTTGGAATGATACTTATTTTTATGCTTTCACTAGGTGTTAGTTCTCATGCTATGAAAATAAAAAAGAAATCGAGTAGTGTAATAGTTTTTATGATTATGATTTATATCTTGCTTGTAATCTTCCAGACAACTTGGCAACTTGTGCTTGGTTTCATATCTATAGAAAATGGTATATCAGCCCTAGTGATATTTCTATTACCGACTTTGTTTTTTGTTTATTTTAGAGTCATTGCAACTAATCAAGAGATTCGTGTCTTTTTTTTTGCTGCGTCGATTGTAGGACTAATTGTAGGTTTATACTTTGTCTATGACTCGTTTTCAATGCTCGTTCTGGGTCATGTGAATGATTATTCAGTCAAGGCTTTTGAGTATTCACAATTACGCTCACCGGGAGATGATATAAATAGCGCTCGTATTTCAGCAGGTTATCGAAGTCATGGGTTACTTGAAAATCATACTGTTACAGCTTTGTGGATTGTTTTAGGTTGTTTTTCTGCATTATCACTAATACCTCAGAAACAACTTTTTCAAAGATCAATGGTAATTGTAATCTATGGTATGTTTTTGCTGATAGGGCTCAATTTCACTTCAATTGTAGGTTTTACAATAGTTATATTGTTAGTCGAATTTAGAGGATATGATTTATTGATGCGAGGCATCATCATTCCAAAGAAAGTTGCTTCATTACTAATGATAGTTGTGATATTTTTTGTTTTTCTCGGATTAATTCAATTCTTGATGCCTGATTTAGCAGTAAATGAAATGTATAATAAGGTGTTATTGAGCCTAACAGAACAGGTTGATTTAGCCAGAGGTACGGCTTTATTAAGTAGTAATAAAACATACTTTGATGGTCTAGTTATTAACTTATATTCATATTTTTATAATTTACTTGACTATCCACTTGGCTTGATAATCGGGGATGGTTTTAGCGCGTTCGGTTCAAAAAAAGGTGGAGACTACGGAATTATTGATACATTACATAGATTTGGCCTGCTTTTTTTTATTACTATTTTTTTTGGATTACTAAAATTGACTTATCGAGCAATTAATCAAGTTGAATTTAGCAATCCAGACCTACTCAAAAAAAATAGTTATCTTTTGTTTGCTTCAAGCTTTACTATGTATATACTTTTCATTGAGATTCATTATTCAGCTTGGAGCTCGAAGTCTGTATTGCCTATCTTATTTATTTGTCTGGCATTATTTGACCGATATGTTCACCCATCAATACGAATTAAAATGTAACTTAAAATTTACAAGAGCTAAATCAATTTAAGACTTTAACGTTTTAAATACTATAATTTAATAGTGATTTAGAATATGTCAATAATTATGAATATTAAGATTTTTTAAATATGTGTGGATTAGTGGGTATCGCCTCTATAGCATCTCAAAACTCGCGCGCTTGGCTTAGCTTGGGAAGTAATGAGCTGATTCATCGTGGCCCAGATGATCAAGGTGAATGGTGGTCGGAAGATGGTCGAGTTGGTTTGGGACATCGTCGCCTATCAGTTCTAGATTTGTCTAATCTGGGACATCAACCAATGCATAATGTTGAACGTACTTTATCCATTGTATTTAATGGTGAGATTTATAACTTTCGTGAGTTACGAGCTGAACTAGAAGAAAAAAGTTATAAGTTTATCACATCAAGTGATACTGAAGTTTTATTGGCCGCCTACAGTGAATGGGGCAAGGATTGTCTGTCTCACTTTAACGGCATGTTTGCGTTTGCAATATATGATGCTCGAAAACAAGTCCTCTTTCTAGCTCGTGACCGTGCTGGTGAGAAACCTCTATTTTATAATCATTCGCAGGGAGTTTTATATTTTGCCTCCGAGCTCAAGGCATTGCTTTCAGTACCAACTTTGGGAAGGAAAATTGATTTAGAATCATTAGATTGCTATCTTGCAATGGGATATGTTCCTGGCGACCGATGCATGCTACAAGGATTCAATAAACTCCCTCCAGCACATGCTATGCAGTTTGAATTACAGACTGGAAAGACTAAAATTTGGCGCTACTGGCAATTGCCACAACTTTATGAAGTTGCACCAGAAGAAAGTGAAGATGAAGTAGTTTTATTGGATGAACTTGAAGCTCTACTGGAGCAAGCTGTTCAGCGACAGTTGGTAGCTGATGTACCTGTCGGGGTATTGCTTAGTGGAGGAGTCGATTCAAGCTTAATTACTGCCATGGCTGTCCGGAACTCAAGTAGTGTGCAAACTTTTTCGATTGGGTTTCCGGGGCATGGGAAAATGGATGAAACAGAGCATGCACGTCTTATTGCTAAGCATTTTGGAACTAAGCATACAGAGCTGATGGCAGAATCTGCGAGTGCCGGTCTAGTGCCAATGCTGGCTAAACAATTTGATGAGCCAATGGTGGACTCCTCTATGATTCCTACATTCCTTGTTAGTCAGCTGGTTAGACAACACTGTACAGTTGCATTAGGCGGTGATGGCGGTGATGAATTATTTGGTGGATATGAGCACTATAGTCGACTGTTATGGATGCAAAAAAAACTTGGATTTATTCCTCCTCAGTTGCGTTCTGCCGCCGCCTTTACTGCAGAAAAATTTTTACCAATTGGTGTGAAAGGACGTAACTGGTTACAATTCTTGAAGGTAGATTTAGATAATAACCTACCTCTGATATCTACTCGATTTGATCCTAGCACTCGTCGTAGACTTCTAAAGCAATATAATATTTATAATATTGCGGAGACTGTGGTGAAGAATCGAGTGCCCAAACATCTTGATCTACTTCAGCGCTCCACGCGTATGGATTTTGAAAACTACCTTGCTGAAGATTTGTTAGTTAAGATTGATCGTGCCAGTATGCTAAACTCTCTAGAAATGCGCGCACCATTTCTTGACCATCATTTAATCGAGTTTGCATTTGGTAAAGTTCCATCACACCTAAAGGCAAATGATCATAAAAAAAAGATTTTGCTGAAGAGGCTAGCTGCACGAGTACTTCCACCAGCTTTTGATCTTCAACGTAAACAAGGTTTTTCAATTCCATTGGCAGAGTGGTTAAAAGGTGGAGAATTTCGAGAATTATTTAACGATATATTGCGTGATCCACATTGCAGTTTTGATATTCGCATTATTGACAGTTTGCTACGTGGTCAAGATCGTGGGCGAAATAATAGTGAGCGCTTGTTTACTTTGGTTCTATTTGAACTATGGCGCAAAGAATATGGTGTTACATTCTAACTAATGGAAGTATTATGAAAATTAAGCTCAATAATAACAAAACTCATCACAAGCTTTCTGATCTAAGGATAGCAATTATTGGACTTGGTTATGTTGGACTTCCATTAGCCATTGAATTTGGAAAGAAAAGGGCTGTAGTTGGCTTTGATATTAATCACGAGCGGATATCTGAATTAGAGTTTGGCCAAGACGATACTCTGGAAGTTACTAAAGAAGACTTGTCAACTGCTAAATATCTTAGTTACACATCTGATATTGAAGATATTAGGATATGTAACTGTTTTATAGTTACTGTTCCCACTCCTATTGATGAACAAAAACAACCTAATCTGATGCCTTTAATGAATGCTTCAGAAGTAATAGGAAAGGTTCTTAAATCAGGAGATATCGTGATCTATGAATCTACTGTTTTCCCAGGCGCTACTGAAGAAGAGTGTGTGCCTATTCTAGAAAAATATTCTGACTTAAAATTTAATCAAGATTTTTTTGTGGGCTACTCACCAGAGCGTATTAATCCTGGTGATAAAGAACATCGCCTTACTAGTATTAAAAAGGTTACTTCTGGATCTTCGGCTGAAACTGCAGATTTAGTTGACACCCTATATAATGAGATTATCACAGCTGGCACCCATAAAGCTAGCAGCATAAAGGTTGCTGAAGCGGCAAAAGTAATTGAAAATATTCAGCGGGATATAAATATTGCACTAATTAACGAGTTAGCAATAATATTTAACGAGATAGGTATTGATACTGAAGCCGTTCTAGAAGCAGCAGGAAGCAAGTGGAATTTTTTACCATTTCGACCTGGTTTAGTTGGAGGGCATTGCATCAGTGTTGATCCATATTATCTTACATATAAAGCACAAGAATTAGGGTACAATCCCGAAATAATCTTAGCTGGTCGACGACTGAATGATAAGATGGGATCTTACGTTGCCACTAAATTGATTAAATCAATGGTCAAATGTAAAACACAAATTAACGGAGCAAAGGTACTAGTGATGGGTATTACTTTTAAAGAAAACTGTCCTGATATTCGTAATACAAGAGTTGTTGATATTATTTCTGAGCTTGAAGAATACAATTGTGTTGTGGATGTTTATGACCCATGGGTCAGTATTAAAAAGGCTAAGCAAGAGCTTGGTATTTCAACAACTGCTCAACTAGAGCAAGGAATATATGATGGCATTATTCTAGCTGTTGGCCATAATCAATTTAAGTCCATGGGTATTGGTGCTATTCGAGCTTTAGGTAAAGAAAATCATATTCTTTACGATTTAAAATATCTCTTCTCTTCTAAAGATGTAGATCTTCGTCTGTGAGAATTTAATGACTACGCAATATACTGAGCTTCAATCTCGACTCTTAACTACTCCTAAAATATGGCTGATAACAGGAGTTGCTGGATTCATTGGGAGTAATCTTCTTGAATGTTTACTCAAACTTAATCAAAAAGTTGTTGGGTTGGATAATTTATCAACTGGCTTTGAAGCTAATCTCAATGAGGTAAAGGATCTCGTTAGTTCAGAACAATGGCGCAATTTTAATTTTATTGAAGGCGATATTCGAAACCTAGATGATTGTAATAAAGCATGCTATGGAGTTGATTATATTCTTCACCAGGCTGCCTTAGGTTCAGTTCCACGAAGTATTGAAGATCCTATAACTACAAGTACTAATAACATAGATGGTTTTCTTAATATGCTTATTGCTGCCCGTGATGCAAATGTGCAGCGCTTTGTTTATGCAGCTAGCAGCTCCACTTATGGAGATCATTCTTCTTTACCAAAGGTTGAAGCTAATATTGGAAGCCCATTATCACCATATGCAGTAACCAAGTTGGTTAATGAACTTTATGCCGATGTTTTTTCACGTTCCTATGGCTTTCATACTATTGGTCTTCGTTATTTTAATATATTTGGTAAACGCCAAGATCCAAATGGTGCTTATGCTGCAGTCATTCCCAAATGGTTCGCAGCTCAAATAAAAGGTGAAGATATTTTTATCAATGGCGATGGAGAAACGAGTCGAGATTTTTGCTATATTGACAATGCTGTTCAAGCCAATCTATTGGCTGCTACAATACAAAATCCTGAAGCTACAAACCAAGTTTTCAATATAGCATTTGGTGAACGCACCTCGCTAAATGAACTCTACCAACTAATTACTTCGAGTCTAGAGAACAAGCATGAAGTAGCGCCTATAAATTTGATATATCAAGATTTTCGAGCTGGCGATGTTCGGCATTCTCTTGCTGACATAAGTAAAGCTGAAAAGTTACTTGGTTACAGACCTACTATAAATGTCGGTGCTGGTATTGCTGCTTCAATGCCCTGGTATCTTGGTGAATTAAAAAATAATTGAATAAGAATAATACTTTAACAGTTGGTATAGATGCGTCAAACTTACGTCAGGGTGGAGGCATTACACACCTTGTAGAATTACTGCGTGCAACTGAACCATCATATCTCGGAATCAAGCGCATTATAATATGGGGAGGCCAAGCTACATTAAATGCACTTGATGAATATTCGTGGCTAGATAAACGCAATCTTTCAGTACTAGATAAAAGCCTTTTTCATCGTGAACTTTGGCAACGCTTTAGTCTATCTCGAGCAGCACGTGATGAAGGATGTGAAGTGTTACTTGTCCCTGGAGGAAGCTATGCTGGGAACTTCAGTCCTGTAGTGACTATGAGTCGAAATCTTTTGCCATTCGAGATGAAAGAATTGTTGAGATATGGTTTGTCGATTCGAGCTATTAGACTTTTAGTTTTACGTTTAACTATGTCACAATCTTTAAGAAAAGCAGATGGAATAATTTTTTTAACTCAATATTCTCATAAAGCTGTTTTGAAAGTTACTGGTGATTTGGGGGGTAAGACATGCATAATTCCTCATGGTATGCATCGACGTTTCAATAGAGCGCCAAAAGAACAGTATTCAATTAGTAATTACGATGATGAAAATCCATATCGCATTATATATGTTTCTACTATAGACAACTACAAGCATCAGTGGAATGTTGTTGAAGCAGTTAAGATTTTGAGAAGTAACGGAATGCCAATTGTATTAGATCTTATTGGATCTTCAATTCAACCAGCCCTTAAACGCCTAAACAAGGTTATTAGCAAATTGGATCCAGGGCAAAGCTGGGTAAATTATATGGGAGCAATTAGCTATAATGACTTGCATAAATATTATTTACAGTCTGATTTAGGAGTTTTTGCTTCAAGTTGTGAGAATATGCCCAATATCCTTTTAGAAACAATGGCCTCAGGATTGCCTATTGCATGTTCTAGTAATGGCCCTATGCCAGAAATATTGGGTGATACTGGTGTTTTCTTTGACCCAGAGCAGGCTATAACTATTACCAGGGCGCTAAGTAAATTAATTAATTCATCCCAATTACGTTCTGAATTGTCGAAAGCTAGCTATGAACGAGCTCAACAATATTCTTGGAGGCGTTGTGCTGAAGAGACTTTTGGGTTTTTAAATTCTATAGCTAAATATTAAAGAATTAGTGATGATTAAATATAAAAGATTAATAATTTTCTTTGATATACGCTCCAAAATTTATAAGTTTGAATTATTAGAAAATCTTGATTGATGCAATTTATAATTGATATCTAAGACAATAAATATAAAGTTTATCAATTGTCAAAATAAGAGGTATAAGTTATGAAAATTTTGGTTTTAGGTGCCACTGGAATGCTTGGAAATGTTGTTTTTAAAACACTTTCATCGAAGTATGAGGTCTGGGGGACAATTCGAAACTCTATTGGTAAAGTTTTTTTTTCTGACACACTTCAGCAAAGATTGATTTCTGGGATTGATGTTTTAAAAGAGGATTTATTGGTTGACTTGATAAATAAAGTCAAACCAGATGTGGTTATTAACTGTATTGGATTAACTAATAAGCATATTAAAGAATCTGATGATTCTTCAATATCGAAGATAATTAACTCGCTATTCCCACATAGACTCGTAAATATTTGTAATATTATTGAAGCAAGGGTAATTCATATTAGCTCAGATTGTGTCTTTTCTGGAAGAAGTGGGGGGTATAGTGAAAATGATCCATCTGATGCAGAGGATTTATATGGTAAATCTAAATTTCTTGGAGAGGTTTATGATCAAGGTGCAATAACCCTTCGTACCTCAATAATTGGCCATGAACTAAGTTCTTCAAATGGCTTATTAAATTGGTTTTTATCGCAAGATGAAGAATGTCAAGGATTCTCTAGAGCAGTCTTTTCTGGAGTAACTACATTTGAACTTGCTAGAGTTATAAAGGACATAATTATTCCCAGAACCGACTTAAGTGGACTGTATCAAATTTCAGGACAAACAATATCAAAATATGAGTTATTAAAAATAATATCAAAAATATATAAAAAACCTATTAATATTGTAAAAAATGACCAGTTTGTAATAGACCGTTCACTAAATTCTATAAAATTCAATAATGAGACAGGCTATGAAGCTCAGGACTGGGAACATTCAATTAAGCTAATGTATGCTAATTTTACTGAAAAAGGATAAGAAAATATGTTTACTGATAAGGTAGTTATGATTACTGGGGGTACGGGTTCTTTTGGAAATTCAGTTCTTAAACGTCTTTTGGCTACCAATGTTGCGGAAATTAGAATTTTTAGCCGTGATGAAAAAAAACAAGAAGAAATGCGTATTAAGCTTAAAAGCCCAAAGATTAAATTTTATATTGGCGATGTTCGCGACTATGATAGTCTCAATCAAGCAATGAAAGGGGTGGATTATGTTTTTCATGCGGCTGCTCTTAAGCAAGTTCCATCCTGTGAATTTTATCCAATGGAGGCTTTCCGTACCAATGTTATTGGTTCCGAGAACGTTATCAACGCAGCTACTTTTAATAGTGTCAAAAGAATGATTTTGCTTAGTACTGACAAAGCAGTGTATCCAATTAATGCTATGGGTATATCAAAAGCGATGGCAGAAAAATTAATGATTGCAAAATCACGTATGCAAAATAATACTGACACAATCCTTTGTGCAACTCGCTATGGAAATGTAATGGCATCACGCGGCTCGGTCATTCCTTTATTTGTCAATCAAATTAGAGAGGGGAAGGCTCTTACGGTAACTGATCCAAGTATGACACGCTTCTTGATGTCGCTAGAAGATTCCGTAGATCTAGTGCTCTACGCTTTTGAACATGGCCAGCAAGGGGATATTTTTGTGCAAAAAGCGCCCTCAGCTACAATAGCTGACTTAGCACAATCTATTATTGAGGTATTTGGTAGCAAACTCAAAACTAGAATCATTGGTACGAGACATGGTGAAAAATTATATGAATCGCTTGTCTCTCGTGAAGAGATGGCTCATGCTGAAGATATGGGCAGTTATTATAGAATTCCTTCAGATAATCGTGACTTAAATTACGATAAATACTTTAGTGACGGGGAGGAAATTATATCCCAATCGGAAAGTTACTCTTCACATAGCACTATTCGGCTGAAAGTTGACGAAATTAAAACACTTTTGTTGAATCTCGATTATATAAAAGAAGAATTAAATGCTTAAAGTTATGACAATTGTCGGCACGAGACCAGAAATAATTAAAATGAGTAGAGTTATTGCAGAATTTGACAAGCATACAGATCATATCTTAGTACATACAGGTCAAAATTATGATTATGAGTTGAACCAAGTTTTTTTTGAAGACTTACAAGTTCGTAAGCCAGATCATTTTTTGAATGCTGCAGGAGAGAATGTTGCGCAAACTATTGGCCAAATTTTGATTAAGTCTGATGAAGTAATGGAGAAAGAACAACCCGATGCCATAATGCTTTATGGTGATACAAACTCATGCTTATCAGTTCTTTCTGCAAAACGTAAAAAAATACCTGTGTTTCATATGGAGGCAGGTAACCGCTGCTTTGATCAGCGTGTACCTGAAGAATTAAATAGGAAGGTTCTAGATCATCTTAGTGATATAAATTTAGTATTAACAGAGCATGCTCGACGTTACTTGATAGCAGAAGGCATAAGACCTGAAACAATTATTAAAACGGGCTCTCATATGCGTGAGGTGCTTGATTACTATATGCCAAGAATAATGACATCCACTGTATTAACTAATCTAAATTTGAAAAGTCGAAATTTTTTTATTATAAGTGCTCATCGAGAAGAAAATATAGATTCTCCAGTAATTTTAAGAGATTTTTTGGAAACATTAAATGCAATCGCAGAGTCTTATGGTTATCCTGTTATCGTATCAACTCATCCACGAACTAAAAAAAGAATTGATAATCTAAAAATTGATAATTTAAATACATTAATACAGTTTTCAAAACCATTTGGTTTTTTTGATTATATTAAACTGCAAATGGAAGCTCTTTGTGTTGTTTCTGATAGTGGATCAATTACTGAAGAAGCTTCAATGTTAAATTTACCTGCAATTACAATCCGTAATACACATGAGAGACCTGAGGGAATGGATGTGGGAACGCTTATCATGAGTGGTCTAAAGAAAGATAAGGTTCTTGATGCTATTAAAATTATATTAGCGCAGCAATCTGAGAAAAGTTCTAAAAGAACTTCTTTGGAAATAGATGATTATGAGGTAAAACAAGTATCTAAAAAAATACTTAGAATAGTAACTAGCTATGTTTCTTACATAAAAAGAACTGTTTGGCATTTAGATGATGTTTGAAGACTATAGTAATAAGTAATAAATTATTATGCGAATTCTTTTGCTTTCTCAATGGTTTGATCCTGAACCAGCTTTTAAAGGTCTTATCTTTGCAAAAGAGCTAGAAAAATCTGGAAATAAGGTAGAGGTAATTACAGGCTTCCCAAATTATCCAGGGGGGAAGATTTATTCAAAATATAGAATAAAATTTTTACAATCTGAAGTGATAGATGGAATCAGTATAAAGCGAGTGCCGTTGTATCCGAGTCATAATTCATCGTCTGTTGGCCGTATTTTCAATTACCTAAGTTTTGCGTTTTCATCTTTGGTTTATGGTGTTTTTTCTATACGAAATATAGATGTTATATACGTTTATAATCCGCCTATGACTGCAGCGATTTCAGCAGTTTTAATAGGAATCTTTCGTCGAATTCCAGTAGTTGTAGATATTAATGATCTATGGCCTGACACGTTAGCAGCTACTGGGATGATAAAAAATAAATTTATATTATCTATGGTTGCTAAAATTTGTTTATGGGTTTATCAGAAATCTTCTCATATAGTTGTTGGAACACCAGGGTTTCGTAAAAAACTTATTGATCGAGGTATTTCTGGGCAAAAAATAGATGTTATATATAACTGGTGTGATGAGGATGCAATATGTTTTCCGACTGAGTTAAATTTAAATGAGTTTGGATTGGAGGGCCGCTTTAATATCGTCTTTGCTGGAACAATGGGAAAGGCGCAAGCTTTAGATTCAGTACTAAGAGCTGCAAAAATTATAGAAAAAAAGAATAAGATAATACAGTTTGTGTTCGTTGGTAGCGGCATTGAGGTTGATAATCTAAAAAAAATATGCCAAGAGCTACAAATTAAGAACGTAATCTTTATACCAAGACTACCTTTTTCTGAAGTTGGGAAGGTTCTTTCAGCAGCAGATGTGTTGCTTGTTCACCTTAAGAATGATGCTTTATTTGAAATAACACTCCCAGCTAAAATTCAAGCATATTTAAAGGTGGGGAAGCCTATTATTATGGGTGTGAAGGGGGATGCTGCATCAATCATATCAAAATCTAACTCTGGATATTGTGCAATACCCGAAGACGAAGAATCAATAGCAAACGCCGTTAATAAAATGTTTGAATTACCACCAGACGAGCTAAAACTTATGGGGATTCGAGGCCTTGAGTATTATAATAATAATTTTTCTCTTAAAATTGGCGCAGAAAAATTTATCAAAGTTTTTAATCATGTGGTAGTGAAAAAAAATTGATAATATTTACTGAATTTATAAACTAGCTGTAATACTTAGTTAGGTTTTTCTATAGCTATGATTTAATTTAGTAATTAAATCAATTACAATATATTTAACATTAGCATTGTTATAGGAATATATTTAAAACTTATTGTGGGAAAAATGATAAAAAGAATATTTGATTTGCTGCTTTCAATATTAATGATGGTTATTTTAACGCCTATATTCATTTTGCTTGCTACACTAGTTTTTCTCAAAATTGGTTCACCTATTCTTTTTGTTCAAAATCGATCAAGTTTGGGTGGAAAACCATTCAAAATTATTAAATTCAGAACAATGACTGATCAGAGGGATGAATTTGGTAATTTGTTTGAAGATCAATTTAGATTAGGTACTTTTGGTAAATTTATGCGATCAACTAGTTTAGATGAACTGCCTGAACTATGGAACGTTTTAAAAGGAGATATTTCATTGGTTGGTCCAAGACCTCTATTGATTGAGTATTTGTCTTTTTATTCTCAAGAGCAGGCTCGCAGGCATAATGTTAAATCTGGAATTACTGGATGGGCGCAAGTAAATGGACGCAATATGACCTCATGGGATGAAAGGTTTAAGCTGGATATATGGTATGTAGATAATCAATCATTCTGGCTAGATATTAAGATATTATGGATGACTGTAAAAAAAGTAATAAATAGGGATGATATTTCTGCAAAAAACGAAGCTACGATGACAAAATTCGACGGAGGGCAGGGTGACAAATAAAACAGTCTATGGTATTTATGGTGCTAGCGGATTTGCTAAAGAGATTATGCCACTGATACGCAATAAAATTAAGGATGGTGATTATCTATGCTTTATTGATGACAGTCCTAATGCTAAAACCCTTAATGGGGTTGATATATTGACATATTTTGACTTTCTGCAATTGGACTTTAGTAACAAATATGTTTCAATAGCTATTGCTGATAGTTCAGTCAGGGAATTAATATCGAAGCGTTTGAAAGAAAACAATGTCTCAATACTAGACATAAAAGCAGAAAATGTTATGATATATGATAAGGTTTCTATTGGCCCAGGTAGTATCTTGTGTGCATTCACAACTTTAACCTCGAACATTAAGATTGGAAATTTTTTTCACGCAAATTTATATAGTTATGTAGCTCATGATTGCTTAATCGGTGATTTTGTTACTTTCGCTCCTGGGGTAAAGTGTAATGGCAATGTTGTTATTGAAGATTATGCCTATATTGGAACTGGTGCTATTATCAAGCAAGGCTCTGCAATAAGGCCACTAACTATTGGTGAGGGCGCTTTGGTAGGAATTGGCGCTGTTGTGACAAAATCAGTCAAGGCTGGAGATGTTGTTATTGGAAATCCAGCAAAATCTATAAAAAGACAAAAAAGGTAAAAATATGCAGGACAAGTCTATTTCTTTCGAGCAAATTAAAATTGATATGAGTGTTAGCTATTCTCAAACGATAACAGATGTAGATGTTAAAAGTTTTGCGGGCATTTCAGGTGACCATAATCCAGTTCATATAGATGATGAATATGCATCAAAATCTCGCTATAAGAAAAGAATTGCTCATGGTTTAATATCGGGAAGTTTTTTTTCTGCTCTATTTGGCACTAAATTACCTGGCCCTGGATGTGTCTATGTACAGCAAACTTTTAATTTTAAAAAACCAGTTTATCTTGGAGATACAGTTACAGCGACTGCAAAGGTTACATCTATTGACCTGGATAAGAGAAGAGTGTTTTTTGATACTACATGTACAGTAAAAAATAAGGTTGTAATTGACGGTATGGCTGAATTGTATGTACCTTAAGGTTGTTTTTTGATGGTTAATAATTTTTCTACATGGCCTTTATTTACAACAGAAGAGGTTGATGCTGTTAAAGATGTTTTGTTATCTAATAAAGTTAATTATTGGACAGGTAAAGAGTGCCATCGATTTGAAAAAGAGTTTGCATCTTGGTCTGAGTCAGAATATGCAGTTGCATTGGGTAATGGAACATTGGCCCTTGATGTTGCGTTTAAAGCTTTAGATATAGGGAATGGAGACGAGGTGGTTGTAACCTCTCGCACTTTTATCGCTTCAATATCTTCTATAGTTAATGCTGGATCCGCACCTGTATTTGCTGATGTGGATTTATCATCTCAAAATATTACACCTGAAACTGTTCGCTCTGTTATCACTGACAAAACAAAAGCAATTGTCTGCGTGCATTTGGCTGGTTGGCCATGTGATATGGATGAAATAATGGCTATTGCTAATGAGTTTGATTTGCATGTAATTGAGGATTGTGCGCAAGCACATGGCGCAAAATATAAAGGCCAACCTGTTGGATCTATTGGGCATATTGGAGCTTGGTCCTTTTGCCAAGACAAAATTATGACCACTGGTGGCGAGGGTGGCATGGTAACTACCAATGATGAATCTTTATGGCGAAAGATGTGGGCATACAAAGACCATGGTAAGAGTTATGAGGCTGTTTATGAACGAGAGCATCCTGAGGGATTTAGATGGCTACACGAATCGTTTGGTACCAACTGGCGTATGACTGAAATGCAAGCTGTAATTGGCAGGATTCAGTTGAAAAGAATGCCAGATTGGCACAGTAAGCGCTTGAGTAATGTCAACAGTATTTGGAACGCTGCCGATCAGTGTGATGGATTGAGAGTACCCGCTATTCCAGACCATATAGAACATGCGGCCTACAAGTGTTATGTTTTTGTCAAAGGTGGTGTTGATCTTCGTGACAAAATAATGAGGGAGATCAATGCAAAAGGCGTGCCTTGTTATTCCGGATCATGTTCAGAGGTATACTTAGAAAAGGCATTTGACAATACTGGATTTAGACCTAAAGAAAGACTTCCAGTTGCCAAAGAGCTAGGAGAAACGAGTTTAATGTTTTTAGTTCATCCAACTTTAACTGAAGAAGAAATTCAAAAAACATGCGATGTTTTAACGGAAGTGGTTTTGGCTAATTATGATTGCTAGCAACAATAAGCTAATCTTGATCGCTCCAGTTTTGAAGATATCTCATTGCACTAGTTTCTGATTTCCAGCCGCCTCTAAACATAATTTTCTCTAGTAGAATGTTCTTGTCTAATAGGCCAAGTACCGTACCAACTCTAAATGAGTGGCCTGAAAGCTCTCCAATTTGATTCAGGCCGGTTTGTTTTTTGAAGACTCTTTAAAATATGATTAATTGATGCAGGTGTAAGACAAGGTTTGTTAGATAGATTCCGTTTAAAGCTTCTAAGGATATAGCCACTATCTTGATCGATTGCTAATGCCCAGCTTGATATCATCTCAGACAGTTCGCTAGATCTTGAAACTCCCAATACTTTGAGTGTTTTGCTGTGCGAGTAAATTGCAGAGTCAATTTTTTTTGATGAGTTGACATTTGAAAGATAAGGATCTAATACTTCTGAAGACCACTGATAAAAAAATTGATAAGGCACAACTAAGACTTTTGATAAATACCCTTATCGACCCTAAAAGTATCTATACTGAACCAAGTAAATTAAACTAATTCGTATCCTGTGATAAACACACTCATTAATTTGTCGCGACTTCAAAAGCAGTTTGTGCTGTTGTTTTTTGATTCTGTCGCCCTTGTGACTATAGTGCTGGTCTCGTTTTCAATTCGGCTTGGGCACTTATACTCTCCAGAGAGCGACCTCGTCTGGCTGATATTGGCTGCGCCTATCATCGCCATTCCTGTCTTTACGCGTTTCGGGCTTTATCGAGCGGTCATTCGTTATATTGGCTTTAAGGCGTTGTGGTCTATTTTCCAGGCAGTAACGCTGTATGCGCTTCTGTGGAGCATGATTGTCTTTATGGCTTCGGTTGACGGCATACCGCGCTCCGTAATTTTAATTAACTGGCTCTTGGGTATTGTAACCATTGGCGGCTCGCGAATGATTGGGCGCTGGCTACTCTCAGCGGGCCAGAATAAAAAAACGACCAGAGTGATAATTTATGGAGCGGGCTCTGCAGGCAGGCAGCTGTCGATTGCCTTAACGCAGTCGGCTGAGTACAGTCCGATGGCTTTTATTGACGACAACGCTCAGCTGCAGCGCCATTTAATTAATGACATTGAGGTTTTTTCAAGAAAGGATTTAGACTACCTGATTGAGCAAAAAAATGTCACTGAAGTGTTGCTGGCCATGCCCGCAATATCGAGAATACAGCGCAATGAAGTTATCAATTTTTTGGAGCCTTATCAGCTACTTGTGCGCTCCTTGCCAGGCGTTTCAGAGCTTGCTCAGGGCAAGGTAAAGGTCGCCGATCTCCGTGAAGTCAGCATCAAAGACCTGCTAGGCCGTGATTCTGTTGCTGTAAATACGGAGCTATTGAGCCTTAACATTACCAATAAAATGGTCATGGTGACCGGCGCTGGCGGCTCGATTGGCAGTGAGCTGTGCCGGCAGATATTATTGTTGAGGCCCCAAGCGCTGATACTGTTTGAGCGAAGTGAGCTCGCCCTGTACAACATTGATCAGGAGCTTTCAAGAACTGCTATGCCCTCTACTAAGATAATGCCTATGCTCGGCTCTGTCGGTAACATAAATCGCTTAAGCCAGATAATGAAGCGCTTTGATGTGCATACAATCTATCACACAGCGGCCTACAAGCATGTGCCGATAGTGGAGTATAACAATGCTGAAGGGGTCAGTAACAATATTTTTGGCACCCTTAATTGCGCGCAGGTTGCGATTGATCATGGGGTAGAGACTTTTGTGCTCATTTCAACTGACAAAGCAGTGCGCCCAACCAATACCATGGGGGCAACAAAGCGCTTTGCTGAGATGATATTGCAGGCCTTGACACTTAGAATAGCGCAGAACTCTCAGCGCGGCGCTGAGGAGAGGCAATATGGCACACGCTTTAGCATGGTGCGGTTTGGTAATGTGCTCGATTCCAGTGGATCGGTGGTACCCCTGTTCAAAGATCAGATTAAAGGGGGAGGGCCGATTACGGTGACCGATCCTGAAATCCTGCGTTATTTTATGAGCATACCCGAAGCAGTTGAGCTGGTTATTCAGGCAGGCGCTATGGCTAAGGGTGGAGATGTATTTGTGCTCGATATGGGCAAGCCTGTTCGAATTTTAGACCTGGCTCAAAAGATGATTCGTTTGAGCGGCCTAAGGCTTAAGGATGAGCTTAACCCGAACGGCGATATTGAGATTAAGTTTACCGGTCTGAGGCCAGGCGAAAAGCTGTATGAGGAGCTGTTGATTGGTGGCAATGTTTCTAAAACTGATAATCCAATGATCCTGCGCGCAGAGGAAGAGATGCTGACCTGGGATGATTTAAAGTTAATTCTTGATGAGTTAGAGCTAGCTGTTGATAGCGGCGATCAGGGTAAGCTGCGACAGTTACTAATAAAAGCCGTGCCGGGCTTTAAACCGCAATCTAATATTACTGATATTTTGTATGAAGCTTGAGCGCTGGGTGATGAGAAATAGCTAAGGCTTAGGCTGAGTATTTTCTTTCGTTGTTAGACCGCACATTCCATTGGGGTTAATTTTTTTTGCTTAAGGCTTAGACAATACCCTGATGTTTGGCAAAGTAATTTATAGCTTCTACATAGCCCTTAATACCGCCGCAATCAAAGCGCTTTCCTTTAAATTTATAGGCAATTACCTTGCCTTGTTTGGCTTGAGTGAGAAGTGCATCGGTGATTTGAATTTCACCATTCTCGTCAGGCTCGATGTTTCGAAGAATATCAAAAATATCTGGCGTTAGGATATAGCGCCCAATAATTGCCATGTTGGTTGGTGCACTCTCCTCTTCCACCCCATATTGCATTATGGGTTTAGTGAATATTGGGAGCATCTCCTTGGGTACTGATTTGGTGGCAGGGAAAAGACATTTTTTAATCATTAATTGCTACTTTATAATTTTTATAAGTATGTTCTTCCAGAGAAAATATTATGCTGTTATAAGTATTTATATTAATTTCATAACTCGTAAAACTAAATAATATAAAACTCAAAAGAAGATAAATATAAGATTTTATTCATTTGTAACCAGGTGAATTAGTATGGAAGTACGTCAAGAATTCTCTCATTGCATTTCAATCCGAAGACTCGATATAGAAAAAAATACACCAAAATACTTTAGATTATTTATATTCTTTTAATAAGCTTTCATATTTAAAAAAAGTAAATTTTCTAAAGAAATTTTTGTGGCTGAATAAGTTATAATAAATCAACTAAGTTTTTACAATGCCTAATGAAAAAGAAGTTAGTGTAACTAGTTATAACGATTATGATTTGTCCACAAAATTTTAGGAATTCTTAATGCAAATAATTATACCAGCAGCTGGAATGGGAAGAAGACTTGGCACAGAGACTTCTGACAAAACCAAAGCAATGGTTGAGGTAAATGGGAAGACTCTTATAGAGAGATGTCTAGATTCAGTTGTAATGCATCCTATAGAGAGAATTATTTTAGTTGTTGGTTATCAGAAAGATAAACTCAAAAGTTTGCTCGGCAACAGCTATAAAGGTATAGATATAGTCTATATAGAAAATAATGACTATGCTACGACCAATAATATTTACTCTGTTTTTCTTGCCAAAGACTATCTTCTGGAAGATGATACAATATTAATCGAAAGCGATTTAATATTTGAACCGAAAATTCTTAAAATGGTTATTGATAATCCAACTGACAATTTAGTCTTGGTAGATAAATATAAAGCTTGGATGGATGGAACTGTTGTTAAAGTAAATGATAATTTTTCGATAAGTCATTTCATAGCTAAATCCGACTTCAATTATGCTCATGTAAATGAATATTATAAAACGGTTAATATTTATAAGTTTTCACTGTCATTCCTAAGTAAAGTTTACATCCCTTTCTTAGAGGCCTATGTAAAGGTCCTTGGCAATAACGAGTATTATGAGCAGGTTTTGAAAGTCATAGTGAATTTAAATACAAAATACCTGAAGGCTCTGCCTCTCAACGGTGAGAAATGGTACGAAGTAGATGATGCTCAGGACCTCGACAATGCTAATTTAATATTCGCTGAACCAAAGGAGCGTTATAAATTACTTTCTCAAAGGTATGGTGGTTATTGGCGCTTTGATAATCTCAAAGACTTTTGTTATTTAGTGAATCCTTTCTTTCCACCAGAGTCCTTAAAAAATGAGCTAAAATTTAGTCTTAACAAGCTAATAGGTTCATATCCTTCTGGTGAGAAAGTCCAGGCAATGCTAGCCGCAAAAATGTTTAACATCCCAGATACGTATATTGTTGTGGGTAATGGTGCTGCAGAGTTAATTGACATGATAACGAGCACCCTAAAAGGTAAATTTGGGTTATATGGACCTACGTTCGAAGAATACACATGTAGATTTAAGGATGTAGATTTAAAGGTACCAAAAACTACGGGCTTTAGATATGGAAAAAATGACGTTATTTATCTAGCAAAAGAAAATGATGGCGTTATACTTATTAATCCAGATAATCCTTCTGGCAATTTTATTCCTTATCAAGATATAATTGAGATAATGGAGAGCCTTCAATCTGAAGGTAAATATTTGGTATTAGATGAATCATTTTTAGATTTTGCCGAAAATGGCTTTGATTCTTCTATGCTAAATACAGCTGACTTAGACCGGTTTCCAAATTTGGTTGTCATTAAGAGCATTGGAAAGAGTTATGGTGTTGGAGGATTAAGATTAGGAGTCCTGGCAAGTTCAAATACTGAGCTTGTAAAAAGCGTAAAATCCAACATACCAATATGGAATATTAACTCGGTCGCCGAGTTTTATTTACAAATTATTGGTAAATATACTGCTGATTATCAAGCGGGATGTTTAAGGCTGATTCAAGTTCGAGCTGAGTTGATGAAAAATTTGCTAGAAATAGACTATTTGCAACCCTTCGAGTCACAAGCAAACTATATATTTTGTAAGGTAATTGGAAAAGATGCTAGCCAATTGGCTTCAGATCTTTGTGATCAATATTCTATCCTTATTAAGGATTGTTCTGGGAAAGATAGTATCGAGGGCCAATATATTCGTGTTGCAGTTAGAGATACTCGTGATAACGATGCTTTGGTGACTAGTCTTAAAGCCCTTTCTTAATTTAGTATGTTGAGTAAGTAAGGACTTATGCGTCATATAGAGTTAATAAGTTTGGAACGGTTGCAGGAGACTGAAGAGCATAACCCTGCTGCAGCGAAAAAACTTGCAGACTCCATTTTAGAATTGGGACTGTGGAAAGTCCCAATAGCTATTGAACAGTCCACATTAGCGATTATGGATGGCCATCACCGGCTACAGGCCGCTAAACTATTGAATCTTGCAAGAGTACCTTGTTGTCTTATAGATTACCAAAACGGTGGCGTTGTATTACAGTCGTGGAGAAGCGACTTGGACATCAGAGTAACTGATATATTTTTGATGATAAAAGCTAACAAAAAGTATCCATTCAAAACTACTCGACATTTATTTGACCCTCCAATTCAAGAGATATCTTTGCCTCTAAAGTTACTTTATTAATTCATTATGAATCGATATTTAGGACTACTATATTTTAATAAATTGTTACAAATTTTTGTTCTTATATAGCTGATTTTCCAGCTAATTTAGATCTACATTGTCCATATAATATATCTGATAAACGCCCTTATCAACTGTAAAATAACTCATTTCAACTGACAAAGCAGTGCGCCCAACCAATACCATGGGGGCAACAAAGCGCTTTGCTGAGATGATATTGCAGGCCTTGACACTTAGAATAGCGCAGAACTCTCAGCGCGGCGCTGAGGAGAGGCAATATGGCACACGCTTTAGCATGGTGCGGTTTGGTAATGTGCTCGATTCCAGTGGATCGGTGGTACCCCTGTTCAAAGATCAGATTAAAGGGGGAGGGCCGATTACGGTGACCGATCCTGAAATCCTGCGTTATTTTATGAGCATACCCGAAGCAGTTGAGCTGGTTATTCAGGCAGGCGCTATGGCTAAGGGTGGAGATGTATTTGTGCTCGATATGGGCAAGCCTGTTCGAATTTTAGACCTGGCTCAAAAGATGATTCGTTTGAGCGGCCTAAGGCTTAAGGATGAGCTTAACCCGAACGGCGATATTGAGATTAAGTTTACCGGTCTGAGGCCAGGCGAAAAGCTGTATGAGGAGCTGTTGATTGGTGGCAATGTTTCTAAAACTGATAATCCAATGATCCTGCGCGCAGAGGAAGAGATGCTGACCTGGGATGATTTAAAGTTAATTCTTGATGAGTTAGAGCTAGCTGTTGATAGCGGCGATCAGGGTAAGCTGCGACAGTTACTAATAAAAGCCGTGCCGGGCTTTAAACCGCAATCTAATATTACTGATATTTTGTATGAAGCTTGAGCGCTGGGTGATGAGAAATAGCTAAGGCTTAGGCTGAGTATTTTCTTTCGTTGTTAGACCGCACATTCCATTGGGGTTAATTTTTTTTGCTTAAGGCTTAGACAATACCCTGATGTTTGGCAAAGTAATTTATAGCTTCTACATAGCCCTTAATACCGCCGCAATCAAAGCGCTTTCCTTTAAATTTATAGGCAATTACCTTGCCTTGTTTGGCTTGAGTGAGAAGTGCATCGGTGATTTGAATTTCACCATTCTCGTCAGGCTCGATGTTTCGAAGAATATCAAAAATATCTGGCGTTAGGATATAGCGCCCAATAATTGCCATGTTGGTTGGTGCATCTTTTGGCTCTGGTTTCTCAATCATATGACTTACACGATAAGTATCCTTTGTCTCATCGATTAGTTTGCCAGCAATAATTCCATATTTGCTAGTTTGGTCCATTGGGACTTCTTCAATGGCCACGACTGAGCATTTATGTTTGTTGTATATTTCAATCAGTTGCGAAATAACCCCACTTTCATAGCAATCACACAGGTCATCTGCCAGAATTACAGCAAAAGGCTCATTCCCAATAAGGGGCTCACCTGTAAGTATGGCGTGACCTAGTCCAAGCATTTGTTTTTGGCGAACATAGGTAAAAGTCGAGTTCTTAATTATCTCTTTAATTTCCTTTAGGTAGAATTCTTTTGAAGTGCCACTTAATTGCATTTCAAGCTCAAATGAATTATCAAAGTGATCCTCAATGGCTCTTTTGCCCTTACCTGTAACAATTGCCATGTTGGTTATGCCTGCAGACAGCGCCTCTTCCACTCCATATTGCAATAAAGGTTTGGTAAGTATTGGAAGCATTTCTTTGGGGACTGCTTTGGTAGCTGGTAAAAAACGCGTTCCATAACCAGCCGCAGGGAAAAGACACTTTTTAATCATTTATTACTACCTTTTTTATTCATTTTTATAATGATGTTATACCAGATGCACCGCTCTGCTTTTGTGGACACTCATATTAATCAAATAACACAGCAATAAAGATACTAAAAGTGTCAAATATAATAGCTTATTCAACGGTGACCGACTGAATTTGGATGGACCCTATAATGAAAATGTTATCCCATGTCTAGAATTCTCAATGGAATTCCAATCCAACCAACTCATTTATCAAAAAGAATACACTAAACGACAACAGATCATTTATGTTCTTATTCAACATCTTCACGATATAGAAGGGTGGAGTTTAAGGAAGATATCACAATGGCTAAATAAGATTCTATATTGATCCTAACTTTCTATGTTTAATATATAATTTAATTACTTATATAAAACTTGCTCGTAATAATAACTTGAAGACAAAACCCTCAAGAAAAATTTTAGGAAAAAATGAAAAAATAAAAATGAATTATGGCGCATTTATCTATGAAAAAGAAGTTCTGAGCCAATCCGAGTTAAGAGATGTTGTGAAGTTTGCTTTAGAAGTCTCTAATCAGAAAGATTCTATACATTCATCTGGTAAATATGCGAGCTTAAACTGGTATAAATATAGTATTGATCCTGATCTAGAATTTATTAAAAAGATATTAAAAATTATAGGCATTGATAAGGCTGAACTTATTGATTTCTATTATTTAGATCCTGGGGCTGTGCTTCATCCACACAGAGATTTGACGGGCGCTAGTTTTAATAATAGAATTAGATTTCATGTTCCAATTATCACTAATTCAAAAGTTTCTTTTAAAGTTAGTGGAGAAGAAATAGTGATGAAGCCTCGGGATCTATGGTGTTTGGATACATCATATATTCATTCTGTTCGTAATGATGGGAATGAATCTAGAGTTCATATTGTTATCGAATGTAATGTGAACGATCAGATAAAAAAATATATACCTAATGATTGGAAGAGTAAGTTGCACTCCGTTTTTTATGTTTGTATCATGGTGATATCACTTTTTAAATCTTTATTAATTAACACGTACAAAGATCCAAAATACCTTTTAACCCAAATTAAAATGATTCTAGGATTTATAAAATGGAGAATTTTTGGATTAAAGTAATTATTATTAAATCTCAGTTATTCTTTGAAGGATGGAAAGAAGACAGATGAAGATTTTTTTATACTTGAAACTCAAAAAAAAGGATTTAATAAATAGCTTATATGCAAGTCTTATATAGCGTGGGTTTAATGAAAGCCAAATGAATCCATTGTTGGATTCAACAAATAGTGCTGTGTTTGAATTTTATGAATATAGTGGATAAAGGGGGGGGTTGATTCAGATGCCACTATTTGGTTTCAGTACAATCCAGAATATGATGAAGATCCAGATGTTAGTTTAGCTATGACTTTTGTAAAAATAGCTAAGTTAAATAATATTAGCACATCTAGTAATACTGATTTTTAATTCAGGATGCTAATTTCTTAATATTTGGTTGTACTTCCATCTCAACCCCACCCCACATTGTTGGTATGAATCGTGAAGCTCATGAAATTGCTTATGGCCACGCGGCAAAAATTTTAAGTGGTTTCTTAATACAACTTTAATGATTCCTCGTAAATTAAAAATAGTATAATTTTTTAAGAAGCTATTTAGCTGTTTATTGACTTTTTTGTGAGTGAAAATATTTTAATGAAGGAACCAAAAGAATTAATTACAGTTATTGTAACTGCATGGAATGAAGAGCAATTCATAGGTAGATGTATTCGCTCTTTACTGGCACAAACTTTTCAGAGAGAAAAGTTTAAAATAATTGTAGTTAATGATGGAAGTACAGATCGAACTTCTTATGCTCTTGAGCTTTTTCAGGAAGACATAACTATAATTCAAAATGGAGATAACTTAGGATTGCCAGCCTCTATTAATAAAGCAATTCAACTAGTCAAAACTCCATATTTTATTAGAGTTGATGCAGATGATTATGTAAGTAAATATTTCCTGCTTTTCTTGTATGTGTTCATTTCAAGGAATCCCAATATGGATGCCGTAGCATGTGACTATAATATAATTGACGATGAGGGCTCAGTTATTTCAATACAAAACTGTTTTGAGGATCCAATAGCTTGTGGAATTATTTTTCACACAAATGATATTAAGGAATTGGGCTTGTATGATGAAACTTTTCTTATGCATGAGGAAAGCGATTTAAGGATAAGATTCTTAAAAAAGTATAATATCAATCGACTTGAGATTCCCTTGTATAGATATCGAAAGCATTCAGGAAATATGACGAATGACAGTAAAGCAATGGAAATCCATTTAAACAAATTACATTTAAAACATAACCTAGATTAATTAATCCATGCAATTAGGAAAAAGAGAAATTACAAAAAATAGCAAGCCGTACGTTATTGCTGAGATTGGCGTTAATCATAATGGTTCATTTGATCAGGCAATAAAGCTTATTGATCTTGCAAAATTAGGAGGGGCAGATGCCGCAAAATTCCAAAGTTATAAAGCTAATAAACTTGCTTCAAAAAACTCACCAGCTTATTGGAGCACCCAAAAAGAAACTACATTAAGCCAGTATGATTTATTTAAAAAATATGATAATTTCAATTCTAAACAATATGAAGATTTGGCAAGCTATTGTAACAAGTTAGATATTGATTTCTTGTCTACTCCTTTTGATGACGATTCAATAGAGTTTCTTGAGCCAATTATGCCTTTTTACAAAATTGCTTCTGCAGATATTACTAATTTGCCATTTTTAAGAAAGATAGCAATTAAAAATAAACCTATAGTTTTGTCCACAGGTGCAAGTTCCGTGGCAGAAATTAATCAAGCTCTTGAGACTCTTTATAATTATGGCTCAAAAGATGTTGCATTACTTCACTGTATATTAAATTACCCAACTGAAAACATAAATGCAAATTTGGGTATGATTAGTGCATTAAAAGATACATATCCTGAAAACTTAATAGGTTATTCAGACCATACACTTCCTTGCGAATCTATGGTTTCTCTTATAACTGCAGTGCAACTTGGAGCAGTTATAATTGAAAAGCACTTTACCCATGACAAAAGCTTGATAGGAAATGATCATTATCACGCTATGGATGTAAATGATTTAAAGTGTTTTTTTTCAAAGTTAGGTCAAATTGATATTTTAAAAGGGTCAATTGGTGAAAAAAGACCAATCTCATCTGAATCGATTTCAAGGCTAAACGCAAGAAGAAGTTTAGTTTTATCAAAAAAAATTAAATCTGGTGAAATTCTTACAGAAGGCAATTTAACCTACAAGCGACCAGGAACTGGAATAAGTCCAACGGATTGGGATAAGGTGCTAGGAATGAGAGTCATAAATGACTTAGAAATAGATCATATTCTTCAATGGGAGGATCTTAAATAATCTAATGAATAATAAAGTTGTGGTAATTATTCAGGCTCGTATGCAATCTTCTCGCCTTCCTGGAAAGGTATTAAAAAATATTTTAGGAAAGCCATTGCTTGGATATTTGGTAGATAGAGTAAGAAAGGCTGTTTATGTTGATGATATAGTTATTGCCACGACCTTAAATGAAAAAGATATTGAAATAGTTGATTTTTGTGAGACCTATAAAGTTAATTTCTACAGAGGCTCTGAAGATGATGTACTTTCAAGATATTTTGAGTCCTCTGTAAAGTTTAAAGCAAATCATATTGTTAGAATTTGCTCTGACCAACCTCTTTTGGATCCATTAATATTAGATGAAATGCTAGAAATATATTTTGAAAATGGCCCATATGACTATTTATCAAATACTGTTAATCCAACATATCCATTAGGTATGCATATTGAAATATTTCCTTTTGAAATTTTGAATTTTTTAAATCAAAATTGTAATAAAGAATATGAAAGAGAACATGTGACGCCTTATATTTATACCAATCCTAAATTGTTTAAAATTTATAAAAAACAACTTAGTAAAGATTATAGTCATCTTAGACTTGGAGTTGATGAACGGGATGATTTTTCTCTTATTGAAGCAATAATTGAGCTACTTTATAAGCAAAACCCAAATTTTGGCTTAGAGCATATATTAAATTTATATAAGACAAGGCCAAAGTTGTTTGATTTAAATTTAAAAGTAGTTCAAAAAAAATACAATGACTAGAGTCATTTTTGAACTAGAAGTTAATTCTACCTCTGAAGTTCTTTAAAGGTATAGTATTTGACTGAGAACTTACCTATCTTGACAGGGAAAACCTTCTCTCTTATCGCTTTATTTGGGTTGTACATGAGATTGTTAGACTCTATCTCAAGTGTGATTTTAGATGTAGTATCTGGACTTCTAAACCCCTACATACAACTCTACTCGACAGTGACGGATTTAGCTAAATTTCTTGGCATATCGACATCGGTGCCTTTTATCAGGGCGACATGATAACTTAACAGTTGAAGGGGTATTGTAAAGATAATAGGTGCAGAGATCCGGCCAAGGTTTGAGGTGATTTGGATTACTTCCATTGCCTCCATTGACTGCACTTTTGAATCTTCATCTTCAAAAACAATCATCTGTGAGCCTCTGGATTTTACTTCCTGTAGATTTGATTTAAGTTTGCCTAATAGTTCATCGTTTGGAGCGATAGCAATGACTGGCATATTTTTATCAATTAGTGCGATTGGCCCATGTTTTAATTCTCCAGCAGGGTATGCTTCAGCATGAATATAACTAATTTCTTTTAGTTTTAGTGCACCTTCCATCGCAATAGCGTACATCGTTCCTCTTCCTAGAAAAAGAGCACTATTTTTATCTTTAAAGCGCGCTGCTAATTTTTTAATTTGCGGTTCTTGCAGTAACGCATTGTTAATTAGTCCTGGCAATTTTCTTAAACCGTCAACAATTTCTTTCTCTTGCTTTGTATTAATTGTATTTTTTAATTTACCTATAGAGCAAACTAATAATGCTAGAGCAACTAGTTGGGTAGTAAAGGCCTTTGTGCTTGCGACGCCAATTTCAAGGCCAGCATGAGTTAAAAAATTTAAATCAGAAAGTCTAGTAAGGCTAGATTCTGAAGAATTACTTATACAAAGAGAGCTAATACTGCTATTTATTTTCATAGCTGTTTTTAGAGCCTCAACGGTGTCAGCTGTTTCACCGCTTTGGGAAAGAGTAACAAAGAGAGTGCCATTTAAAAGGATAGGATGGCGGTAGCGATATTCACTTGCAACTTCAACACTGCATGGAACTTTGGCTATATCTTCGAGCCAATATTTAGCAACTAGACCTGCATGATAACTTGTGCCGCAAGCAACAATTTGGACTTGAGTAATTTTCTGAAATATTTTTTCAGCATCATGCCCAAAAGCTTGAATAATAACAGAATTTTTTGTAATACGTGACTCCAATGTATCTCTTATTGCTTGAGGCTGTTCAAAGATTTCTTTTTGCATAAAATGATCATAATCTTCTAAGTCAATCTGACCTATTTTTAACTTGGAAGTTTTGATAGGGCGCTCAACTAAATTATTATTTAAATCATAAATGGTAATTTTGTCTAATTTAATTTCAGCAATATCTCCATCTTCTAGAAAAATAAATTTATTAGTTACAGATAAAAGCGCCATCTGGTCAGATGCAACATAATTTCCATTAACCCCAACTCCTATTACCAAGGGGGAGCCCTTTCTCGCAGCAATAATTTGATCTGGGTATTTGGATGAAAGAACCCCAATCCCATAGGAGCCATCAAGTGTTTTAATTGCTTTTTGAGTTGCTTTAAGTAAAGAGTTGGATGACTTTATAGCATAGTCAATTGCATGCGCAATAACCTCGGTATCAGTTTCAGAAGTAAACGCATAGCCTTGCTTCATTTGTAATTTTTTTAGATCAATATAATTTTCAATAATCCCATTGTGCACCAAGCTAATTGATTTTTTTGAAATGTGTGGGTGTGCGTTGTTGACTGATGGCTTGCCATGAGTCGCCCATCGAGTATGAGCCAGTCCAATGTTGCCTTTAAGGCTAGGTTTTTTTAGTTTTAAATTGTTTTCAAGATTGCTAACTTTTCCAGCAGCTCGTTCCCGCACCAGTTTATTGTCTTGTGATAGTATTACAAGCCCAGATGAGTCATAACCTCGGTATTCTAATCGCTTTAAACCATCCATTAGTAGTGGAGTGATATTTTTACTAGTAATGCCTCCAACAATGCCGCACATAAATTATTTAATAGATTAGAAAATAAAAAAAAGTAAATTAATATTTAGGAACGATAATTATAGAGCAACTAATAGTTCTTGCTTAACATTTATGGCTTGTTGTTGGCCTAAAACCTTCATCAATAAGATTATTCGCTCTTCAGATTTGTAGGATTTAAAAAATAATTTACTTAGTTTTTTTAATTTTTCTTCTGAATTGGCTTCATTGACTCTAATATATTCAATAATATGCTCAGGAACTTGGGCAAAATTTAAACCAAATCAAACAAAATTTATTACAACTTTAGTTGATTGAATTGGCGACCAATTTTCATTATGTTTATCAAGATAAATAAATATATAGTTTGGAAATAAAACCACATTCTTTTTGTTAATTTTAACTATAGGACATTAAGTAGAAAATCCTTGATTTTCAAGATTTATTATCGCAGTATTTTCTTGTCTTGGTGTTGATTAGATACAATTTTTTCATGTGGGTCATTATAATCCATGTATCGATCTTTGTTCATAAATTGAACGCTGAATTAGATTTTCAACTTTGTTAATCCCGATATACGTTAAATTGATTTATTGATTATAATCTTCACTATTATGAAAATTGATCTTCACAGTCATTCTTTCTATTCAGATGGCGTACTTTCCCCAAGCGAAATTGTTAAACTCGCAAGTCAAGCAGGTTGCGAATTGTTCTCATTAACCGATCATGATACTACTGAAGGTTCTTTAGAGGCTAAATTAGAGGCACATAAATTAAACTTAAGTCTGATTAATGGCGTTGAAATATCTGCATTTTGGCGAAATATGGCCATTCATATTTTAGGGCTTGGAATAGACATTAATAATGATATCTTACAAACTGGCTTAGAGCATAATCAAAAATTACGAAAAGAAAGAGCAGAAAAAATAGCTCTTAGCCTTTGGCGCTCTGGAATTAAAGATGCACTAGAA
>Ga0209482_1000333_pt1 | contig 42316 bp, 37 predicted proteins | sample CoawatmetaG10DNA_FD_187512 | JGI IMG/M metagenome (GOLD analysis project Ga0209482, IMG submission 187512) | Marine microbial communities from the West Antarctic Peninsula - Coastal water metaG104-DNA (SPAdes) (version 2) | ecosystem: Environmental > Aquatic > Marine > Coastal ...
TCCATCTCTGGAGTGCTTGCTTCCAGATAAATACTATCTTCAGCACCTTCCATTCGGTGAACAGTTCCAGGAGCTATTGTAATTGTTTCACCAGATGAATATATTCGTCCAGTAAGATTGTCTTTATCTGGACCCGAAATTATATTTAACTTACCACTAAGGACATAAATAGTTTCTTTTTTAATATTGTGCAGTTGAAGGCTGCAACGATGCCCCTTCCACATAGTTAGTTTCTTCATCATATAGTTTTCATTGATTTCAATAACTTCTTCACGACCCCATGGCTTTTCAATTATCTTCATAAATTACCTTTATATTTTGTATTGTGAACTTTCTGGATTATATTCAAAAAATTTATCATAAAAGAGCTTAGCATATTGCATCATCTGCCACCTACTATTAAAGCCATATTTCTTTTTCATCCATTTCATACCCTCATCAAGGTAAAGCTCCATATTTTCTTCATATGTCTCAGTCTTAATAATAAAATTTTTATTAAGCAAGTATGTTTCATCTTCTTCAGCAAATACTTGAGTGGTAATTGCAGCTGCCCAATTATTAACATATGTTTTAGCAATAAATTCACTTTCAGATAGATAGCCTCTAAAATTTGTACCATCAAACAAAAAGTCCATATATGTTGGATCATTAGTATTAATCAGCTGATTAATGAAATCTTTTCGTAAAAAGTAAGCGTTATTATGTATAAACCAAAAATATTTAGTTGAATTTTCACCTATCAGGTCTTTTTCACCCCATTTTTCAGCACATGGTGAAACAAGCCCCAGCTTAGGATCTTTATTTAATAAGTCCTGAAGAGTTTTGATGGTTTCCTGACCTTTTGGAAACTTAGTGTCATTTGTAACAAGAAAAAAAGAATCATAATCATCCCAGATGTTATTATTCCATAACTGCATTAGGCCATAATTCATACCTCTTAGATATCTAAGACCATGCTTTGTAACATCCTTATTATTAACATGCCACGTAGAGTATTTTGATAAATTATTAATGTTTGAACCTGCTTCAACTACAAATACATCAGTGTAATGTCCATCATTTTTAATTAGGTGTTCAACTAAAATATCTGTCTCTTTAGGTAAGTTTCTGTTCAATACGATTGTTGCAGTTTTTTTCATATTAGTTAGTAAGATTAAAAGCTTTTAGATATCTAAAAATACTTTTTTTTACTTCTTGTTTTAAAAATAATTCAAGGTTATCAATTTTATAACCAGCCTTTTTTTTCAACTCAACACATTGATTTGATGAAAAAACATAATGGCCAGCAATAATGGCTTTATCTCTAAATGTTGCAGTTGAATCCTTTAACATCCATTTCGTCCATTTTCTAGAATCATACGCAATAGTTAAAAACTCTTCAACAAGAATATTTTCGTTATTTTTTTCCAATATTTCAATAAAAGCCTTCGTTTCAGCAACTCCAAACTCAGGAGCAATATTTGCCGCGTGAATTCCTAATTTTGGTTGCCAACTTAAAGAATCAGTTGAAAGGTAGTCAGTATTATGCTCTTTCATAAAAATGCCATATTTATTACACATTTCTATCATTTTGGGAATTTGGATTTCAGGTGGAAGCTCGTATGCGGTTCTTATTGGTGAGTCAAATGATCCAACATTAGAAGTCTCCATTACTCTTGTTCCAGCTTGGATAACTATAAATGATGGATATGGAATATTATTTTCTTTACAAAACTTTCGCATACATTCTAGAGTGTATTCAACTTCATCTTTTGTATTATTTCCACCACTCTGTTCTTCTGTTCCAATCTCGAAGATAATATCCTTATTTTTTTGTTGGGCATATGACCAGCAAAAATCATATAACTCATAGACTCTTTCTAAAACTTGATCTATATTTGGTTGAGAATGTATATCAATACTTGGATCTATGTGCAACATATGGAAGCCAGAATCAATATCCGCACGGTAAGAGTCTTTTGCAGATTGCATTGCATCTTTTAAACTCATTTTTTTTCTTTTTTCAAGTTCATTTTGCCAAGGACCTCCATGGTCCCTTGCTAAAATAATATTTTTATTGATATCTTTCTCTATTACATAATTTGAAAACTCTCTTGTTGTCCAGTTTTCTACATAACCGCCGCCAAACTGCTCAGAATCAACCTGCCTTCGACTGGCTATTAACATTAATGGAGTTTTATATTCATCTGCAAGCTCTATTGATGCATCAACACAATTTTTACTCATTGGACCAACACCAAGAAGTGTGCAGTTTTTATTTTCCCTGTAATTTTCAATACGCTTTTGAAGTTTCATACTGTCCATTCGCCTAGATCAAGTTGGTCAGTTGGTAATTTATCTGGCTCATAGGCCGAAAAAAACTCACTCATAATATGAAGACAAGCTTCAGCAACAGCTCGATCTCCACCAGAACGCTCTGTTACGTAATTTGCATGCTTTTTAGCGACTCTATCAGAATTTTTTGGGGCGATTGAGTAACCAACCTCTTTCATGACATAATGATCAAAAATACCATCTCCCATATAAATCACTTCTTTGAGATTGTAGCGTTCTTTAATCCACTCAACTCTTTTGATAGTACTAACAAGATCAAGCTCAAAATTCATATCTTCTTTGATGCGTTTATTGCTAATTGGAAATCCTTTTTTATCACCAGTAATAAATCTAATTTCAATATAAGGATTAAGCAATCCCAAACCATCATTATCATCAGGGCCAAAAACTTTCATTACTTTACCGTCAGCAGTATATAAAAATTGCCCTGTTGTTAAGACACCATCAACATCAAGAATAAAAACTTTTTTATTAATACCCATCAGGCTATTTCTCCAAAATTAGAACTTTCACTAACAATTTTCCCTTTAGCTAAAGTATAAACATATTCACAATTCTCAATAGTTGACAATCTATGGGCAACAATTATGATTGTTTTTAAACCCTGTAAAGCATCAACTGCGCTCATTAAACCTTCCTCAGTAGCCCCATCTAAGGCGCTGGTTGCCTCATCAAGAACTAAAACATCTGGGTCATTATATAGGGCGCGAGCTATTCCAATTCTTTGCCTCTGACCCCCTGAAATTTTAACACCTCTTTCACCAACAATAGTATCTAGTCCTTGAGGCAAATTCTCAATATACTCAGAAAGCTGTGATAACTCAATTGCTTTCATTACCTTATCAGAATCAATACGAGAAAAATCTACTCCAAAAGCAATATTATTTCGCAAGGTATCATCTAATAAAAAAATATCCTGAGGCACATAGCCAATTTGATCCTGCCAACCTCTTGTATTTTCATGTAAATTCTGACCATCAATTACAATCTTTCCATTTATAGGCTTTAATAGACCCAATAGAAGATTTATCAATGTGCTTTTCCCAGATCCACTTGCTCCTATTATGCCAATGCAACTTCCTTTAGAGATATTTAAATTAACATCAATTAATGCTTGATTTTCATTGTTAGAGTATGAAAAATTAACATTTTCAAATTTAATATTATCTAAAAAGCTCAATAACTTTGGTTTATTCTTATCTAGCAAGTCTTCTTCAATATTAAGCTCACTGTAAATCGTATTAATAACAGGAGTTGCATATCTTAAAGTTTGAGTGCTTACTAAAATTCTATTTGCTGATGGCATCAATCTAAATGCAGCTACAGCAAATAAACCAATAACCGGAATTAAATCAGCTGCACTTGATGAGTCTCCATTTGATAGGATTATAAACAGTATTGCTAAAAGCAAAACAGCAATGAGCTCAATAAAGAAACGAGGAATGATATTAAAGAAATTTTGCAGCATATTCATTTTAGTAAACATAGTGTTATGCTCTGAAAAAGTATCTACTAATTGATCTTCACACCCAAATAACTTTACATCCTTTATCCCACCAAATCCTTGCTGTAATTCTTTTATTCTATTTCCTTCAGCTGCTTGTCTTAATAGCCCCCATCTTAAAAGATGGTCTTTGACAAAGAAATAATAGAGGAGTGAAAAAAACATAAGCATAGCTATACTTAAAATAGTTCCTATAGGCTCTATAATTAAAAGGAGTGCAACAACTCCAATAACAACAAATATCTCAGCAATAAGATTAAGTCCTCCCATAATTATGCTTGCTAACTGATTAACCTCTCCAGTAACATTCTGTATTAATTTCCCAGAGTTTTTTTCTAAATGAAAAGGAAAAGGTTGTTTAAGATATTTTTGGTAAAGTTTTTTTGATAATTTTTCTTCAAGGCCATAGACCGTTTTAGAAATTCTCCATGAAAGATATGTTAGATAAACAGTCTTAATAACATAAACAATAATTAATGTAATCATTCCCCATAATAAGAAATTTACCTCATACAATTCAAAATTATTGGGCAAAATAGATTGAATTATTGGGCTTTTAATCACTGCATCTTCATTAGCCAAAAACCCTAAAACTGGGATAATAAGACCAATGCCAGCCACCTCAAGAAAAGTACCTATTACCATCATAAAAATTAACAATATAGATTGCCTTTTGTACTCATCAACCAACAAAAAACCTATCTTTTTTAATAAAGACATTACTTATTAAACATTTCCATATTTACTATTTTTAATCATTGTATAGCCTTTTATTAATTCAGCAATACCTCTTTCAAGAGAAAATTGTGTATTAAAACCAGTTTTTTCGATTTTAGCATTAGATACTATATAGTTTCTTTGATCAGGATCCTTACCAATTTGCTCATCGATATAAATAAAATTAGGTAGCTGATTTTTAATATGATCGCATAACTCTTTCTTTGAGACATTAGCATCTGAAAGGCCAACATTGTAAATTTCACCTTTCATTTTTTCATGATTTCCAAGCGCATGTTGAAAAACTCTAGACACATCACGCACATGAACATAATTTCTCTTGAAATGGCTCTCAAATAAAACCACAAAGCCATCATTAACAGCTCGATAAGTAAAGTCATTTACAAGTAAATCAATCCGCATGCGAGGTGACATACCAAAAACAGTTGCTAATCTAAAACTTATAGCATTTGGATGTTGCATCAGTTTTTTTTCCACTTCAACTTTTTCAATGGCATATTGTGAAATTGGGCGCAAGGGAGAATCTTCATTACAGTAATTATCTTTATCTCCAGTACCATAGGCACTATTAGTAGTTGGCATTAATACTATCTGGTCCTTTGACAACATACTAATCATTAGCTCAATTGCATCATGGTTGATTGTAGAAGCGCCAATGGGGTCCAAGGTACACAACGGGGCCCCCACTAAAGCAGCTAATGGTATAACTACATCTGCACTTTTCATCAAAGGGGCCATAGTATCTTTTTGACGAATATCGCCTTTCAAAACTTTAAAATTTGGATGATAACAGCAGTGATTAAGAGTAGCTTGTTTAAACATAAAATTATCAACTACAGTAACTTTATGGCCAGCATTAAGTAAATCTGGCACTAGTGTGGAACCTAAATATCCTGCGCCACCAGTAACTAAAATATTATATTTCATTAGTGTCCTTATCTTAAAAAAACTTAAAAGAACATTTTAATTAAATACTGATAGATAAAGTTAGAATATTCAAATAAATAAAAACAGGATTATTATTATTTATAAACACAACATTAATCACATGTGGCTAAAATAAGGACTAAAAGGTTAAAAGACTAAAAATTTAAACTATTAAATTCTTAGTTTTCCTTTCTACCTTATTCAAATTTTAAATATACTGTTATGAAAAATATAGATGACAAAAAATTATTAATTATTACCCCTGTTTTTAATGACTGGGAGTCATTTGAATTACTAACTAAAGATATAGATATTTTAGTTGCAAATAAATACAATGTTTCTATTCTGGCAATAAATGATGGCTCAAAAAATAAATTTAATATTAATAAAAAATATACCAATATACACTCTCTTAAAGTAATTAACTTAATTAGAAATATAGGCCACCAGAGAGCGATTGCAGTTGGATTGTCTTCTGTAAATAAAGATGATTATAGTTTTATAGTTGTTATGGATTCCGATGGTGAAGATAAAGTTAATGATATAACTAACTTAATTGAACTTCATAAAAAATCTGGACAAGTTGTAGTTTCTCAAAGAAAGCAAAGATCTGAGTCTATTTTTTTTAAAGTATTTTATTATTTATATAAATTTATTTTCAAAATATTAACAGGAAGAAAAATAAACTTTGGAAATTTTTCTTTAATTTCTCCTAAAGTCCTTGTAAAAATTATAAATTTACCTGAATTATGGAATAATTATCCTGCAACTATTTTAAAACTTAACCCGCAAATTGTCTATTTTGAGAGTTCTAGAGGTAAGAGATATTGTGGATCATCAAAAATGAATTTCATGTCCTTGCTATCCCATGGCTTAAGTGCTACATCAGTTTTTTTAGATTCTATATTAATAAGATTGTTAATTATCTTTTCCCTTACATTAATGTCCTTGATGGCTACTCTAGGCTTAAATATATTATTTAATTTAACTTTCATCTCGACATGGATAGTTCAAATTATTATTATTTCCATAATTTTTCTTTTACCTATAGTTATAATCTTGCTTTCAACACTTCTTATTCATTTAAATGGAAGATCGAATATTATCAAGCCAATTCGATTTTCTTATAAAGATTATATTAAAGACACTGACTCTATTTAAATGACTATTTCATATATTGTAAGGTTTAACTTTTGACATTAATTCAATGAAAATAAAAAACTCATTAATCAAAAATAGTATTTTTATTGCTCTTTTTAGCTATTGGATTCTTTTACTCTTGGGGTCAAGTCTATCTCTTCCAATAGTTGTGATACCCGATGAAGAAGCGCAATTGCTTAACATATATGGCCTAATTTATAATTCTACTTTTAAATTACCATATGAAAGCTACTATTCGGTTTGGATTCACTATGCTTTAGTGCCATTTACTCTTTTTTATTGGTTTATTGAGTATTTTTTAATGGGCATGCCCTCTTTGCTAGAATTCAAAACCCATGTTGCAGCTAACTATCTAGATGTGCTACCTACTTTAAGAATGGTGTCATCATCTCTTTTTTTATTATCTGCATGGCTTGTAAGTAAAGTAATAGAAGATCGATGGGAATTAAGAACTGCAAATTTGTTTCTGTTGTTTATGGTCTTAGATCTACTAATGTTTATTAATTTGCATTACTCAAAACATTGGATTATTGACTTTTCTTGGTTATTCATTTCTATTTATCTTTACTGGAAGTACTTAAGAAATACAAAAAAAATATTCCTTATTTTTGCGGGGATAACATTTAGTGTAGCGGTCTTATCGAGCCACCCTTTAATTGTTGGAATCTTTGCTCATTTTTATTTGTTCATGAGTAACAAAGGAGGAGTAAGAGACTTCATTAAAGATGCGAGTTTTACTTTTATTATTTTTCTATTAATTTTTTTATTAACTCTTTGGCTTGGACCTGGGACTGTAATATCTGATTTATTGTATGGCCAATTTGGAGGGAAAATTTTATCTGGAATCTCCTTAAATATTATAAGTGATTCTATTCTAACCCTTTTCGACTACAATTTTATTCTAACAACTTTATTGATTTTTTCGCTAATTTATATGGTCTTGAAAAGAGATTTAGAAATATTTTTACTGTTTATTCCTTTTATTATCTACCTATTATTGATTTCAACATATCATTTTGAAACTAGGTATATTCTGTTCCTTACAATCTGTATGTCTTTAATTTGCGCAATTTCAATCTCGAAGATTAGTAAAAGAAGAACTTTTAATTGCTTAGTAGGATTATTAGTATTAGTTAATTTTTCTTTATTATTAACATGGCATCAAATTATAATTAAAAAAGATACTCGCCAAATAGCATATGAATGGATAGATAGAAACACTACCAATAGTTCATTTGTTATTTATAACACTTTAAGTTTTAACTACAAGCCGCAATCTACTAAAGGGATAAATTTTATTAAAAAAAATTTTCCAAAAGCAATGGGAACAAGAGAAAATTTACATCTTTCACTAGAATTACCAGATGGAGTAAATGGAATAATACTTAGAAAGATTGAGGAAGCAAATTATTCTGGACCAAAATTAATTAGGCGTTTGATTGACTCAGGTTTTGATCCTATATTAACTAATGAAAGATTTGGTAAAGATGCTATTCATTTTCAATCATCAGATGAAACCTTTAAGAATATTTTAATAAATTGTCTTTACAGCACTCAATTAATATATAAACCATATAGTAGGAGTTTAAAAGCAGCACTTTGGGGTAATACAGCTAAAAATTTCGAGAGTTATGGAGATATCCTATACAACTTTACTAGCGTAATTAAATCATTAATAGTTTTGGATAGGCCAGGCCCAACTATTAGTATCTATTTTTTTCCAAAAAATCAACCTTCAAGTTGTTCTTAATTATTTTATAAGTACCTTAAAGGACTTTACCAGGATTCATAATGTTATTAATATCAATAGATTTTTTAATAACTCTCATCAATTCTATTTCTACAGTTGAAGTGTAATATTGAAGCTCTTGTTTTTTAGCAACACCAATACCATGTTCAGCACTAAAACTTCCATCTAATTTTGCAGTGATATCATAAATTGATGATTTAACTTTATGCTTGATATTTAAAAACTCATCTTTTGAAATTTCTGATGGCGTGAATAAATAGTAGTGAATATTACCATCACCCACATGGCCAAATACTATAGATCTTGAATTCTTAGATACTTCATTACATTTTTTTTTGGCTTCATCTATCAACTGAGGCAACAAAGATATAGGCACAGAAATGTCAAAAGTTACAAACCTCCCAAGACTCTTTAAAGCTAAAGGCAGAGTTTCTCTTAAATTCCAAAACTGCGCAGCTTGAGTTTCACTTGAAGCTACTATAGCGTCATTAATATTATTATTAATAATTTCTGATGAAATAGAATCTTCCAATAATAATTGCAGACTAGCATTTTCTGCACTAGAAGATAACTCTAGTAGAGCGTAATGTTCGTATTTTTGATCAAAGATATCATTTATATCCATTTGATCAATTAACACCTCGATACATTCTCTATCCATATATTCAAAAGCACTAAGAGCATTACCAGTTGTTTCTCGAAGCTTTACTAGGAGCTCAACTGCTGATTCTAGGCTTGATAATGCTACAATTGAAGTGACTTTATGAATAGGCAAAGGAAATAACTTAATAACAGCTTTAGTAATTATTCCCAGTGTTCCTTCCGAACCAAGGAAAAGCTGCTTTAAATCATACCCAGCATTATTTTTTCTTAGACTCCGCAAACTATTCATAATTGAACCATCTGCCAATACAACCTCTAAACCTAAAACAAGATCTTTTGCATTTCCATATTGTAAGACTGAAGTTCCTCCTGCATTAGTAGAAAGGTTCCCTCCAATTTGACATGAGCCTTCTGCCGCCAAACTTAATGGAAAAAGACGATTGGATTTTCTAGCAGTATCTTGAATTTCTGACAAAATACAGCCTGACTCTAAAGTCATTGTGCAGTTAATAGGATCAATATCTAAAATTTTATTCATTTTTTCTAAACAAATTAGAACTTCTAATCCTGAGTTATCTGGCACCGCTCCTCCAACTAAACCAGTATTACCTCCTTGAGGAACGACACCTATATGATTATCATTACATAATGTTAATATTTCTGAAACCATTAGGGTGTTACTTGGTTTTAAGATAATAGGAGATGAACCATGAAAATGGTTACGCCAATCACTCAGATAATGGGTCATTTTTGACACATCAATAATATAATTTTTAGACCCAACTATGGATTTCAGTTGATTAAGAATTGTAGGGGGAAATTTATGAATACTCATTTAATTAATTTTATTATGAGATAAAGTTAATATGTCTAATTTTTTATATAGAAATTAATTAGCTTAATTTAAAAGTTCTTCTGCACGATAATAATCTTCAGGAATTCCTATGTCAATAAAAACTCCTTTAAATTCTTTACCAAATAATTTCACATTACTTTCTAGTAGCTTGGATAGAATATCGTCTTCAAATGATAATTTTTGGCCCAACTTGTAGCCTAATAAATTAATTATAGATGGCTCAATTATATATAAACCACCATTAACTAAATTAGAAGATGAGGATGATTTTAAATCAGACTTTAATTTGAGTATTTCTCCATTACTATCAATTTTAATACCCATATAGCGTTTGATTGGATCTGTTCTAAAGAGTGAAAGTGTCAATTTTGATTTACTAATAATGTGAAAATTTGTAAACTCCATCAAGTTCACTTCAAAAAAAGTATCTCCATTAACAACTAAAACTGCTTCAGTTAGATTTTGTAAAGCCAACACTAGACCACCCCCAGTTCCAAGTGGGGCGTCCTCAATGGAATAATCAATTGGAACACCTTTATACTTATTACCAAAATGATCAATGATGATCTGATTTAAATAACCAACAGAAAGTATGAACTTACTTATACCCTGATGAATCAAATAATCCATTTGATGTTCTAGAAATGGACGGCTATTAATAGGAGCCATTGGTTTTGGTAAATTAGGGATAGTATCTCGAAGCCTCGTACCAAGACCACCTGCAAGGATAATCGCAGTTTTAACCACTATTTAACGGAATTTAATATACTACAAATATCATCTATATCATTGTCATTTAGATCTGGAAAGTTTCCAATATAAAATCCAAAAAAATGAATGTGCTCAGTTTCAGGAAAACTCAGGTGGCAATTTTCTGGTAATATTTTTTTAATATAAGGTTGTCTTGTCTGATTCCCGCCTCCAGCACTGCCACGACGAAATTCAATACCAGATTCATGCATTGCTTTCATTAGTCTTTCAACAAAATCATAGTCAGGTTTTTTTAATATTAAATTAAAAGCATAATTACTTGAGCCTTCTAATTTGAAATCTGTACGGTATTTAGCAGGATCAATTTGGCCTATAAACCTTTTTAAGTTTTCCGTCCGGCGCATTATTATATTATCAAGTCTCTTGAGTTGACTGAGACCCATAATGCCTCCGATTTCATTATTCCTGAGATTATATGCAGGAAAAGCAAATATAAAGTCAGGATTAAGATCTGGGTTATTCTCTCTATACATTTTATGAACTTTAGAATCATTTGCTTCACGAACCATCCCATGGGACCGAAGCATCCTTAACTGTTGATAAATCTCTGAATCATTTGTGCAAATCATACCTCCTTCAATAGTGCTCATATGATGAGCATAAAAAAAAGAAAAATTTGAAATCCACCCAATACTTCCGGCTTTTTTATTATTATGAGTAGCACCATGAGACTCACACACATCTTCAATGAGAGGTATATTTAATTCTACAAGCTGATTAATCAATTCATCAGTTAGTCCATCAAAACCTTGGGCATGAGTTAAAAATACCGCACGAGTCTCTTTAGTTATTTTGGATAAAACTTCATCAGAGTCCATTGCTAAAGAATAAGGATCAGTGTCTACAAAAATTGGTTTAAAACCATTTTGTAATACAGAAGATATATCTGAAATCCAAGTAAGTGATGGCACAATAACCTCTCCACCTTCTGGATGGCGTATTTTAAGAATTGCCATTGTCAAGAGATTAGCAGACGACCCTGAATTGACAAAAACACTATATTTTACACCTAGCCATTTAGACCACTCTTCCTCAAAGGCCTTTACATACGGACCATTCGTAAGAATTGGATCATCTGTTTTTAAATGCTCAATTACTGCATCTAAATCTTCACGCAAAATATTATTACGCATTAATGGATATTTCATAATTCTTCCTATTTACTAAGATTCTAAACTTAAAAATAATTCAAAATAAGTGGCATTTTTTAAATATCAGCAGAATTAAGTAGAAAAGAATTCCTCTAAATGAAGAATTGCACTTCTGCCCATTGATAAAACTGCTTCTTCTGAATTACCACCAATATGTGGAGTACAAGCTAGGTTGTTTAAAGCAATAAAATCAATATCTTCAGGAGGCTCCTCCTCAAAAACATCTAATGCTGCACCAGCAATTAGCTCTTCTTCCAAGGCAAACTTTAGTGCATCTTGATCAACCACCTTTCCTCTTGAGACATTTACTAAAAAAGCTGTTTTTTTCATCTTTGCCAAAGAATCTTTATTTACCAAGTGATGTGTTTCTTGGGTATGAGGCACATGAAGTGTTATTACATCAGACTCTCTAAAAATTCTATCTTTGTCACACTTTTCAAGATTATTAGCAGAATAATACTTATCTTGGTTTACAATATCATTTACCAAAATCTTACATTTAAAACCTTTTAATAGTGAAATAAGATCTTTTCCCACATGCCCAACTCCAATAATACCAACTGTCTTTCCTGTTAGTTCAAAACCACCAACTTTATCCCAAATATTATTAATTTTTATTTTATAAGATGAATTAAAAACATTTCGAGTTAAACCCATCATGAAACATAAAGTTAATTCTGAGGCTGATCGCTTGTTTACCCCTGGAAGCCAGCCTAATTTGACATTATTATTTACACAATAGTCTATATTGACTCCATCCAATCCAACTCCATACTTAGAAAGTATTTTTAAGTTTGGTAGCTTACTTAAAACAGCTTCTGACATATTTTCTAAACCAATAATTGCTCCATCAGCACTTTTCAAATACTCAATCAACTCTTCATCACTAAACCTAACTCCTTCAGTATTGAATATAGTTCCAGGGAATTTCTCTAGAAGTTCTTTTTTTAAAACCATAGATTTTGAAAAAGATGGAGATGTAACTTTTATAATTGTATTCATTGAATTTTAGTAATTAACTCTTTAACTGCGCTGACAGTACTTTCAACATCAATTGAGTACAACTTATTTAAATATTCTCTATTACCATTTACTACTTCAAAATTATCCTTTATACCAACTCTTTTAACAGGAATGCAAATTCCCTCATCAGCTAATAACTCTAGAATAGCCCCCCCAAATCCACCATCTAGCATTTGCTCTTCTAAGGTTAAAATAGCCTTATACTCTGATAATAGGGTTGGGAGAGAAGAGCGATTTAGAGGTTTTATTCTGAATACATCAATAACTCCAATATCAAACTTATCTTCTAGGAGTTTATTTCGAACTTCAATTGCCTTATGAGTCATGCAACCACTTGAAATGATAGCAATTTTTCTACCTTTATGCAAAGATACATACCCTTCATCAAAATAATCCTCTAATTTACCCCCATATAAAGCAGGCTGAGGATTTCTTTCAAGTCTTACATATGTGAATTTGGGATTATTAATACACTCCTTAGCTATATATGCAGCTGAATCTGAGTCCACTGGAGTCAATAAACGTATCCCGTTTAATGCCCTCATAATTGCAATATCTTCAGTAGTAAAGTGGGTTAGAGTTGCATGGTCATATCCTAATCCTACACCAACAGCAACTAGAGTAATTGGAAGCCGCATAGATGAAATAACGGCTTTAGTTTGCTCATAACATCTTGTAGTAATAAAGGGCGCCATTGCATAAAGAAATACTTTTTTACCTGTTAGAGCAAGTCCTACTGCCACATCAACCATATTTTGTTCTGAAATCCCCGCATGAATAAATTGATCTGGTAAATACTCCCTAAAATCATCTAATGCGGCAGCACCAAAATCCGCACTAATAAAAATAATATCTTTATCGTTAATCGCTGACTTATAAACTTCATCAATAAATGCATCTCTCATTAACCTACTTTTTGACATCTCACTCATCCTATTCTGTAATCGAATTAAACTCTAAATCTGCTTTTGCTTTAATGATCAAAGCATCCTCTGGCATTCTATTATGCCAAACAGCTTGACCCTCCATAAAAGAGACCCCTTTGCCTTTAACTGTATCGGCTATTATAGCTACAGGTCTACCTGAAGAATTATTTACAGCATCAAAGCCTTTCATGAGGCTTTTATAAGAATGGCCATCAACATATTCAACATGCCAGCCAAAACTTTCCCATTTTTTTCCTAAATCGCCTTGATTTAATAAGTCTTCAGTTTTCCCAAGAATACATAAATGATTGACATCTACAATAACTACTAGGTTATCAAGCTTATGATGAGAAGCAAACATCGCTGACTCCCAAATTGAACCTTCATAACATTCACCATCACCTACAATAACGAAAGATTTATTTTTTTTATTGTTATTTTTAGCATCTAAAGCAATACCTGCACCCATTCCGACACCATGCCCTAACGAACCAGAAATACCTTCAATCCCAGGAACTCTAAAATCAGCATACAACCCAAGTATTCCATCAGACTGGGTGAATTTTTGCAACTCACTTACTGGGAAAAAACCATAATCTGCTAAAATTGGATATTGTGCCATCGCTGCATGGCCCTTGCTAACAAAAATATAATCTCTATTTGGATTTTTAGGATCATCCTTAAAAATCTTTGCAACACCTCCATAATATAATGATACAAGTATTTCAACCATTGAAAAACAAGAAGGTATATGACCACTCTTTTGATTCATTGCCATTTCAAATAAAGATTTTCGTAACCACTTTGACTTACTAAATAAATTTTTATACATTTGCATTTTTTCCCTTAAAAATAATAAATATTTTTTCTAATCACCTAAAATTTTTCGCTTTAACTTAATCTTTGTCATTTTCTTAATATTTTCAACAGCATCTATCCCAAATTTCTTTTCTATCTTATTTAAAAATGGCTCAAAAGAGTGATAATCTGTAAAACATTGATCTCTATATTCTAAGACTTCTTCTGGCGTTAAAAACTCAGTTGGTAAAGGCTGAGTATTATATGCATGAAAAGAATAGCCTGCATAATCTTCAGGAAGTTTATATTGCATTTCTATGGCAGTTTTGTAAAGCTGACTTCCAGGAAGAGCCATAGCTGCGTATGTGTTCCAACCAGAAGTACATAAATCTTTACTTAAATCAAAAGTTTTTTTCATTGTTTCTTTTGAATCTTTTGGAAGGCCAAAAATATAGTTAGCCATTACTTCAATATCAGCGTCATGTACTTTTTCAATTACTTTAGTAATATTAACATCCTCAAACTTTCCCTTTGATACCTCTAGTCGAACCTCTTTATCTCCACTTTCAATTCCTAGACATAACCACTTAATTCCTGCCTGACGAACCAAATTTAATATCCCAGGTCTTCGAATTGTATCAATCCTAGAGTAGGCCCACATTCTCAGATTATCATTTGTATTTCTTTCGGAAAGCTGCTCACAAAGAGGAATGTAATACTTGGGATTCAAAAGAAACATTTCATCAACAATTCTGATTGTTTCTACGCCCATTTGTATTAATTTATCAAACTCTTTAATAATAAAATCAGTAGGCCAATACCTCATCGAGCTATAGTTGCCTGCAACTCCAATTGGATCATTATCATTTCTATTGATAATATTAATCATACAAAACTCACACTTGAACTGGCAGCCCAATGAAGTTTGAATTGCAGCATAAGGAGATCTTTGATTAAAATCATATTCTGCATGCCACATTGGAGATCTATACAAATCAAATGGTTTTTCTTCATAGGGCAATAAATCCCAGGCATATCCAGGTAAGTCAATCTCTAACCTTTCTTGTGGAACAACTTTTTCAGCAGGAGTGAGTATCACTTTATCAAAATCTCTATAACCAATACCATTAACTTTACTTAAAGCTACTGGATTAATATTTTCTAAATTTAATAAATTTCTTAAAGAATAAACACCTTCATTAGTACAAACAATATCAATGCTACTTTCTTTTTCAAGGGCATCTATAGGTAAAGCTTGAACATGCGAACCGATATAAATAATTGGGGAATTAATTTTATTTAATTTAATAAAACTAGATAATGCAACTGCTCCACTCATATTAGTAGTACCTGCATTCACATTTTGACCATACACTACAAAAACTATGAATTTAGGGTTAATTTCAATAATTCTATCAACAGCATTTTGATGTGATAATTTTTCAGCAGTAATATCAAGTATTTTTACGTTAAACCCAATTGATCTGCATGATTCAGCCAAAAGAAGAGCCCAAGTTGGCGTCTCAATTGCCGAGTAATCATCAGAAAGAGCTTGATAAACTCCTTTAGCATTTCCAGGCACAACAAAAAGTGCGTTAATCATAAAATCTCTAATTCTATTGTAAAAATAAATATTTTATATATTAAATGGTACTTATTACGACATTTCAAAAAATTAAAATTTATTTAGAGTTAAAAACACAGCATCCCTGCATAAAAGTCGATTTCAGTAGGTCTTTACAAACTATTAAGATACCATTTATATACTTTTTTTATACCTTGCTCAAGATTAGTTGAAGCATTCCAACCAATCGATTTCATTTTGCTATTATCCAATAGTTTTTTCATTGCTCCATCTGGCTTAGAAACATCCCAGTTTATTTCACCCCTATATCCGACTATCTTACTTATAATTAGTGATAATTCATTAATAGAATAATCAACCCCCTCACTTATGTTGATGGGGAAGTTTTCAAATTGGAAGGAAGAATTGAGCAATAAGATGCATGCATCAACTAAATCATCAGAATAAACAAACTCTCTTCTTGGTAAACCAGAACCCCAAAGTTGAACTGATGTTAGATTACTTACTTTTGCTTCATGGATACGCCTTATTAAAGCAGACAAGACATGAGAACTATTTAAATCGAAATTGTCATTTGGACCATAGACACTATTTGGAATTACAGAAATAAAAGAAGACATATTAAACTGACGATTAATTGCCTGACAAAATTGAAAGCCAGAATATTTTGCAGTTGCATAAGCTATGCTAGTTTGTTCTAAATCACCTGAAAATATTTGACTTTCTTTCATTGGAACAAGGGAATTTTTTGGATACATACACGAAGATCCAAAAAATAAAAGCTTTTTAACTTTAAACTCTCTTGCAGAATTAAAAACATTAATTTGCATAGATAAATTTTCATTTAAAAAATCTAATGGAAAATCTCTATTTTGAAGGATACCACCAACTTTACCTGCTGCAAGAATTACTATTTCTGGCTGATGCTTTTGAAAGAAACTAAAAGTAGCATCCTTTGAGCATAAATCAAGTTTGTTTCTATCTTCAACAATAATGTTTGTAAAGTTATTTTTTTCAAAAAATCTTACAAAAGCAGAGCCTATTAATCCTTTATGGCCTGCAACATAAATCTTGGAATTTTTATTTAAACTAAAATCCATCAGGCTGATTTAAAACTACTTTAGAGCCAGTATTTTCAAATTTAAATGGAACATAAGTTAATTTTTCCATGGCTTTTGCAACATTAATTTGGTTTTCTGGTTTAACAAAAAATAAAATAAAACCACCACCACCAGCTCCAAGTATTTTACCTCCCAAAGCACCCGCTTTTATTGCATTAGAATATAATTCATCAATTTTATTATTAGTAATTAACTTTGATAAACTTCTTTTATTCTTCCATGATTTATCTAGAAGTTTTCCAAAATCATCTAATGAATTATTTTTATTTCGTAAAATTGAAGCACCTTCATCGACCATGTCTCTTAGTTCATTCATTTGACTATGACAGTTACTAAGATTTGACAGTTGACTTGTTAATATCTCAGATGAGTACCTTGAAACACCAGTAAAAAAAAGCATCAAGTGATTATTTAAATCCTCTAATCTTTCTTTTTTAGCAACTAAAGGTTCAACTACAAAACTTCCATCTTTATTAAATTCAATTTCATTAAAACCTCCATATGCAGCAGAGATTTGATCCTGTGAACCAACGCATTCCTTAATTAAATTTTGTTCAATGTGGATAGCTTCAGAAGCAAGCTGATGAGGAGAATTATAAATACCTTTCATAGCATTCATGGCATTTAAAATACCAACAGTAAATGAAGAACTAGAGCCTAAACCTGACCTTGCAGGAAGATCTCCATCATGATGAATTTCTAAACCATTATTAAAGTCAACGAATTTTAACACCTCTCTGACAGAGGGGTGTTCAATTAAATTAATATCACTAACACTCTCTATCCGAGAGTAAACAATTCTATGGCTGTGTTCAAAAAAAGGAGGAAGAACCCTAACAGTTATATAACAATACTTATCAAAGGTTGTAGCAAGAACTTTGCCTCCATGCTCTTTTGACCATTCTGGATGATCCGTACCTCCCCCAAAAAAAGAAATACGAAATGGTGTTTTGGTCATTATCATAGCTCAAATCTAAGATATATTTAAAGAAATAATTAGGATTTTGCTCATTTACAATCTTCCATCAACTTGATTTTTATCCAGTAAGTATTTAATATCATAAAGAACATGCTCATTTTTTCCAAATTGTTTTAATTCCTGCAAAGTAAATTTTTTAAACTCATTGTGTGCAACAGCAATTATTAATGCATCATATTTACCAATTTTAGGCTGGCTTATAGGGTTTATCCCATATTCATTATAAGCATCCTTTAAATTTACCCATGGATCAAATATATCCACATTACAGCCATGATTTTCAAAAGCATTAGCTAAATCAACTACCTTTGTATTTCTTAAGTCTGGACAATTCTCTTTAAAGGTAAAACCAAGTATGAGAATATTTGAGTCTAGAATAATAATATTTTTCATTCTCATTAAATCAATGACATTATTCGCAACATATTTTCCCATATCATCATTTATCTTTCTACCAGCTAATATCATTTCTGGAATATATCCAACCTCAATAGCTTTATGAGTTAGATAATAAGGATCAATTCCAATGCAATGTCCACCAACAAGGCCTGGACGGAATGATAAAAAATTCCACTTAGTCTCAGCTGCTTTCAAAACAGATTCAGTATCTATGTCGAGTTTATTAAAAATCATAGATAGCTCATTAATTAGAGCAATATTTACATCACGTTGAGTATTTTCAATTACTTTAGCAGCTTCGGCCACTTTTATACTTGGTGCTTTATATGTTCCTGCAGTAATAATTTTTTGATAAAGCTTGTCAACCTTGTCAGCAATTTCAATTGTTGATCCTGAGGTAATTTTTTTTATCATTGTCAATCTGCGTTCTTTATCACCAGGATTAATTCTTTCTGGAGAATAACCACAATAAAAATCTTTATTAAATTCTAGATTTGATTTTTTTTCAAGAATTGGAACGCATACTTCTTCCGTTGCACCAGGAAAAACTGTGGATTCATAAATAACAATATCATCTTTTTTTAATATCTCACCAATTGCGCTAGTTGCGCTAATGAGGGGCGTTAAATCAGGGATTTTATTTTCGTCTATCGGGGTTGGTACTGTGATGATAAAAATATTATAATCTTTTATATCCTTAGTATCAGATGTAAAATCAAGATGAACAGCTTCTTGCATTTCTGCATGACTCACTTCAAGGGTAGAGTCTTTAGAAAGCTTTAATTCGCTAACTCTACTCCTATTGATGTCAAGACCAAAAGTGTCAAAAAACTTTCCAAATTCTACTGCAAGAGGTAGGCCAACATAGCCTAAACCTATTACTGCAATTTTATGATCATTAAAATTAATCATTTAAATAATAGTCTTTATACCATTTAATAAAATTACTCACACCTTTGACCATAGGCATTTGAGGCTTATAGGAAAAATCATTTACTAAATCATCAACATCTGCAAAGGTATCAGGTACATCTCCAGGCTGAAGGGGAAGAAACTCTTTATCAGCTTTTAAACCTAAAGCAGATTCAACTGCCTTGACATAATCCATCAAATCTACTGGTGAATTATTTCCAATATTATAAATTTTCCATGGAGCAGATGAAGATGAAGAGTCGGGCTCATCACTATTCCATGACATACTTGGCTGAGCAGGCTTATCCAAAACACGAATTACTCCCTCAACAATATCATCTACATATGTAAAATCTCTTCGATGTTTTCCATGATTAAATATTTGGATTTTTTCCCCAGCTAGTATTGCCTTAGTAAATTTAAATAGAGCCATATCAGGACGACCCCAAGGACCATAAACAGTAAAAAATCTTAGCCCTGTTGTCGGCAAATCATAAAGATGACTATATGTATGCGCCATAAGTTCATTAGCTTTCTTACTTGCAGCATAAAGACTAAGGGGATGATCAACATTCTGATTGGTAGTAAAAGGCATTTTTGTGTTTGAACCATATACTGAACTACTAGAAGCATAAACTAAGTGCTTAATTTTGTTATGCCTACAGCCTTCTAGTATGTGAGTGAACCCAACAATATTAGTATTAATATAAGCCAGGGGATTTTCAATTGAATATCTAACACCAGCTTGTGCCGCTAAATTAACAACTGCATCAAATTGATTTTCAATAAAGAGTCTTTCAACAGAAGGACCATCTTCAATATCCATTCGAATATGTTTATAATTATGATGATCATTAAATCTTAAAATTCGAGCTTCTTTTAATTCAGGATCATAATAATTATTATGATTATCAACACCTACAACCTGATTACCTCGATCAAGTAATCTAATTATTAAGGTTGAGCCAATAAATCCCGCTGCTCCAGTTACTAGTATTTTATTCATTTAAGCTTAAATTTAATAAAAATGTACATAAAAGGTATCCAGTATTATTAATGAAATTTTCAGTCAGTTTATGAAGCGCTAATTATAGTCAAAAAATCTCATTTTATGCAAAATGTATTTTTATAAAATTTTAGATAGGTATTTTTACTATAAAGCTAAAAGATTTATAATTAAAAAATTACCTGAAAATTGTTTATCAACCATAACCCTTACCTAACAACTCAGACTATATAATAAGGCCTTTATCATAAAGTTTTAATAAATAAATTTAAAATGATTCATAATGACATTAATTTTAATAATCAATGCATTCTAATAACTGGTGGTGCTGGCTTTATTGGGAGCAATCTTGCCTTTTATTTCCAAGAGAATTATCCAAATGCCCATGTTGTAGTATTTGATTGCTTTAGAAGTGAAGCATTATTTAGTAATGGCAATTTACAAAGTTTTGGTCATTATAAAAATTTAATTGGCTTTTATGGAGATATAGTTTGTGGAAACATAAACTCAGAAGAAGATTTACTCTTATTATCTAAATATAAATTTGATTATATCTTTCATCAAGCAGCAATATCAGATACAAGAGTTTATGATCAACAAATTATTATGAAAACCAATGTGAACTCATTCTATAGTTTACTAAAAATAGCTAATAAAGATAATGCAAAGATGGTTTTTGCAAGTTCAGCAGCTACATATGGCAACTCTTCGTCTCCTCAAGTTCTTGGTAATGAAAATCCAGACAATCCTTACGGCTTTAGCAAGTACAGCATGGAGCAAATTGCTAAAAAATATTCATCCGAAAATCCGAAAAATACCTTAATCGGGTTGCGGTATTTCAATGTTTATGGCTCTAGGGAGTATTTTAAAGCCAAAACATCGTCGATGGTTATTCAACTTGGACATCAAATACTTGATGGTAAGGCTCCTCATTTATTTAAGGGATCTGATCTGATTATGCGAGATTTTATTCATATCCAAGATATTTTACAAGCTAATATTAAGTCATGTAATGCTCTCAAAAATGGAATATACAATGTGGGAACTGGAATTCCTAGAAGTTTTCAAGATATTGCTGATATATTACAAAAAGAATTAGGTACTAATTATGACACTCAGTACTTTCCTAATCCTTATGATAATTATCAAGCACATACGCAAGCAGATATCAGTATTACTAGAGCTAATTTAAACTTTTCCCCTGAAATCTCTCTTGAGGAGGGAATACAGTTATATATTCCAGAAATTAGGTATTTTCATGGGAAAGATAACTCGTGATAAATATTCAAAATACTAATCCAAATATACTAGTTATAGGTGATCTAATTCTTGATCATTATCTATGGGGTGATTGCAACAGAATATCCCCAGAAGCCCCAGTTCAGATTATTGATATTCAACATGAAAATACTATATTAGGAGGAGCTGGAAATGTTGCTAACAACCTTAAAGAGCTTGGCTCTTCAGTAGATATATTAAGTGTTATAGGAGATTGTAAAACATCAATCGAGTTAAAAGATAGTTTAGTTAATGCAGGGGTTAGTACAAAATATTTAATAATAGAAGAAAATCGCATCACAGCTAAAAAAACTCGAATTATTGCATCTCACCAACAAGTTGTTCGATATGATCGTGAAATTACAAATGAAATTAAAAGTGATTCTCAATTTAAAATTATCAATCTTTTTGAAAAAATAATTGAAGAATATGATTGCGTTCTTCTGTCTGATTATGGTAAAGGAGTTTTAACTTTTTCTTTAACTCAAGCTTTAATTAAAATAACTAATAAGCATAACAAAAAAATATTAATTGATCCTAAAGGTAATGATTATTCAAAATATACTGGAGCATTTTTACTAACTCCAAATAAAACTGAAGCAAGCCAAGCTACTGGAATTAAAATTAACAATACTAAAAGCCTTAAAGAGGCGCTAATTAAATTAAAAAATAAATATAAACTTATGACCTCAGTGATTACTCTTAGTGAACAAGGAATTGCTGTTTATGATAAGAATCTTCGAATTTTCCCTACAATTGCAAGAGAAGTTTTTGATGTAACTGGAGCAGGTGATACTGTTTTAGCTGCTCTAGGATTTGCTTTAGCATGTGATAATTCAATAGATGAAGCACTCAAATTCTCTAATCTGGCAGCAGGAATTGTAGTTGGTAAAATAGGTAGTAGTACCGTAACGCTCAACGAAATTATCGATTTTGAAGCAAGTTTATTAGCATTTTCTAGTGAGAGTCTAATTAAGTCCATGAATGAAATTAATTCTATAAGCCAAGCTTTGAAAGCTAAAGGTAAAAAAATTATTTTTACAAATGGTTGTTTTGATATTCTTCATTTAGGTCACATCAAATATTTAGAATCTGCAAAATCTTTTGGAGATATACTCATCGTTGGTATCAATTCAGATAAGTCTGTTAAGGCTCTCAAAGGCTCCTCTCGTCCAATAAATGAGCAGACTGATAGAGCCTACTTAATTGCTGCATTAAAAGCTGTAGATTTAGTAGTTATATTTGATGAAGACACACCCTATGAACTAATTAAAATTATTCAACCAGATGTTTTGGTAAAAGGTGGTGATTACAAAGATAAAAGTATTGTTGGGCAGGATATTGTCAATGATGTGAAATTAGTTGAATTTATTAATGGTAGAAGTACATCAAGCACTATTCAAAAAATAGGTAAGGGAAATTAATTATGCAAGAAGCTATAAAATACGAATTTGAAGAGCATTTAAAAATCTCTATAAGCACTATGGAATCAATTGGGAATAGTCTTGAAGATGCTGCTAAGATTTGTATTGAATGCCTTAAAAAAGGTGGAAAAATATTAATTTTTGGTAATGGTGGAAGTGCAGCTGATGCCCAACATATTGCTGCAGAATTAGTGAGTAGATACAAAGTTGATCGGAAAGCTCTTGGAGCAATAGCTCTTTCCACTGATTCCTCTATCCTATCAGCTATAGGAAATGATGATGGATTTGATAATGTATTTTCTAGACAGATTGAAGCACTTGCAAAACCCGGAGATGTTGCATTAGGAATTAGCACAGGGGGAACTAGTCTTAATGTAGTGAAAGCACTATCAACTGCGAATTTAAAAAATTGCCGAACTATTGGACTGAGTGGAAGAACTGGTGGTGATTTCAATCAAATTTGTGAAGTAAATATAATAGTCCCTGCAGAAGACACTCCTCGAATTCAAGAAATGCATATTCTAATTGGACATACTATTTGTCAATTAATAGATCAAGCTTTTTCTGATGGTTAACAAATAGTTTTCATGGCGGTTAGTACCTGATCTGCAGTAATTAACCTCATACAATTATTGTGACCTAGTGGGCAAGATCTTTTCATACAAGGCTGGCAATCAAGATTAGTTTGAACGATGATACTTTTTTTATTCATCCACTGAGATGTTTCATCAGCCTTGGTAGGGCCAAAAATAGAGATAGTAGGAATTTGAAAAGCTGCTGCTAAATGCATTGGGCCACTATCACCAGTAATAAAAAAATCTAAATGCTTGATTAATCTTGTTAACTCCATAAGACTAGTTTTGCCTGCTAGGTTTTTATAGTTAGTTATATCATTTTTCTGAAGTAGTTCTTCAATTTCATCAGCTATAGCAACCTCACTTCTACTTCCAAATATAAGAATATCATAGGTACTGGCCAATTTAATTGCAACTTTTGCATACTCTTCTGGAAGCCATCTTTTAGAACTTCCATATACAGCACCAGGATTTATCCCAACTAGTGGCTTTAATTTTTCTTCAGTTTCTTCAACTTTATGTAAATTAACTACTAATTTTCCACTAGGCAAATTAGTGCGAAGAGAATCGTTTACAAAATCACAGTATTTCTCAACTTGATGGCGATTTGGATATTTTTTTTTATTGAATTGAAATTTACTTCGACTTGAAATCAAGGATTTAAAAATTTTCGAACGTATAGATCCTCTAAAACAAAAAAAAGTATCAAAACTACCTAATAGTCTTGCATATTTATACAATGACAAATAATTCTTGCTAATAACTAATGAGGCTACAACTTTTGGATGATTTTTTAAAGCCTCTACTGAAGCATTGGAGCCAATCAAAGTGATTTCAACATTATCAAAAGAGTTAACAATATTTTCCATTGCTGGAGAAACCATTATCGAGTCACCCAGCCATGTTGGAAGTTCAATTAAAATTTTCATTTAAATCTTTTTATAATGCTTCTTACTTAAATCAAGGCCAAAAAAATTTTCAATTTTGATCATTATTCTGTGTTTTTTTTGCTTCATACTTGGTTTATAGTCTGGGTCAACTTCAAAAATTCCAGATTTAATGGGCAACCAACTTTTCATAATTAATGGATGAGACCCTTCAAAAAAATTTAAAATAGAAGGATCCATTTGAGAGTAATTAATTTTTATAAAGTCTTCGTCCCAATATTTTTTCACTTTTTTACTTTTAAGGTTCATCTTCTCTTCACTTCTAACCCAACCATAGTGGTAACAAAAAACTCCAATATTAATTGCATTAGGATAACGGCCTTTTTTATTATGGTCTAGCACAACCCAAAACAAACCATCAGGAGCATAAGATCTGACTGAATTTTTGATAATCCTTGTTTCGGACCTGTACCAGCCAGGCGAATCTAAATATGTATTTGCATTTCCATAAAAATGATAAAAATTAAATGCAAGCGCCTCTACTTTAGGGTTATGCAAATAATCTTTCATTGATTGTTTAATTGTCTTTAGATCATTCTCATGGTAAATTTCATCTCCCTCAATATAGAAAGCCCAGTCACCAGAGCAATTAAACTGAGCAATCATTTTTTGTTGACCATAAACATAACCTCGATCCTTCATTGATTCATTCCATTGAGACTTGATTATGCGAATTTTTGGATTATTGATAGACATTATTAATGAAAGAGTTTCATCCTCACTCTCACCCACATTAATAACAAACTCATCCACAATCGATAAGACAGAGTTAATTGACTCTATGAAAGGATAGCCAAGTATTTGGCCATTTCTTATAAATGTAAAAGCACTAATTTTCATAGATTTTTATTGATTGAACTCCATCTTCGCACCATTTACTATGACTGGAAATTGAATTCTTTAGAATTTTATTATTTATATTTAGTGTATCTCGAATGTTTTCATGATGCCACAGATGAAATTGAATTGCATTAAAACGAATATCTTTTCTTAGAATACCACTATTTAATAAGCGGACTATGAGTTCACTATCTTCTCTCCCCCAGCCCTCAAACTTATTATTAAACCCATTCACATTGAAAAAATCTTCCCTAAAAAAACCCATATTACATGACTTTATACCTTTAGTATGGTTCCCTTTTTTTGAAAAAAGTTTAGATAAAATATTTGAATGAATAGCATTTTTTATATTTTTAATATCTGTAAAAAATAATAAAAAATTTATTTTTTTTTCCATTAAGATTTTTTTCGAAATATTCTCACCCAATAAAACTCTAAATCCTTGAGTAAAGAATCCTTTCTGTGCATTTTTAATATGATCACTAATAAAAAGAGGATGAAGGATCATATCGCCATCTACTATTACAATATAATCCCCTTTAGAATTTAAAATGGCTTTATTTCGTGACCTTGCAACCCTAAATCCAATATCTTTTTGCCATGAGTGGATAATTTTAAGGTTTGTTTTTTTTTGAAATTCAAAAATCATTTCTTTAGTTTCAATTGAACTCCCATCATCTGCAATTACAACTTCGTATGGGGGAATAACTTGTTTTTCAATACTTATTAAAGTCGATAATAATGAATTTGGTAAATTATAAGTAGTGATAATGATACTTAAGTTCATGTTCTAGTGATTTATTAGATAAAATATTATCGAATTATATGCTATTCAATTTATCTATTAATAATATGAAAATTTCTGTTTACATTATAGCTTACAACGAAGCTGAAAAAATACGTGACTGCATTAACAGTATCTTATGGGCAGATGAAATTATTGTTGCAGACTCCTATAGTACTGATGGGACATCTGAAATCGCAGCAAGTCTTGGAGCAAAAATTGTTCATATTCCATTTGATGGATATGGTAATTTGAGAAATGAAGCAATTAAACACTGCGCTTATGATTGGATATTTAGCTTGGACTCTGATGAAAGATGTACAACTGAAGTTAGAGATGAAATATTTTCAATTATTCAAGATGCTCCACTTGATATTTACAGAGTACCTAGAAGAAATTTTTTTATGGGAAGGTGGATTAAACATTCAGGCTGGTACCCAAATTTTCGACAACCTCAATTGTTTAAAAAAGGAATGATGGAATATACTTTAGAACCAGTTCATGAAGGTTATATTAAAAAAAGTTCAAAAAATATTGGAGTACTGAATAATAGTATTTGGCAGTTTCCTTATAAAAATATTGAACAATTGATTCATAAAGCCAATAGATATTCAACTCTTGGTGTTCAAAAATTAGAATTGAGGCAAAAGTCTGGTGGTGTTTTAAAAGCTCTATTTCATGGACTTTGGTCATTTTTTAAACATTATATTTTAAAACTTGGTTTTTTGGATGGGGGACCGGGATTTGTAATTGCATTTGGTAATTTTGAAGGTACTTTTTATAGGTATATTAAATTAAAAGAAGCTCAATCAAATTGGATTGAGCCAAGTGTAGAGCCAATCTACAAGAAACAAAAAAAATGATAGTTCCAGTAATTTTATCTGGGGGAAGTGGGACAAGGCTTTGGCCACTATCAAGAAAGCATAGGCCAAAACAATTTATTAGTCTTATTAATGACACCTCTTCATTCCAAGATACAATTTTGAGGCTTCCAAAAAATATGTCAAACCCATTGATTATTTGTAATGAAGAGCATCGTTTTTTAGCTGCAGAGCAGCTCCGTGAAATCAATATAACCCAAAAAGATATTATATTGGAGCCTACAGGTAAAAATACTGCTCCTGCTATAGCCTTAGCGGCATTACAAATGATTAATAATAATTATGATCCACTATTATTAATATTACCTGCCGATCATATAATTAAAAATAAAAAAGCTTTTCATAAATCAATAGAAATTGCCAAAACTCTTGCTATAAAAGGAAATCTTGTTACTTTTGGCATAACGCCCAATAAAGCTGTAACGGAATATGGTTATATAAAAGCAAATATTAATAAACAAACAGAATATTATAAGATTGATTCGTTCACAGAAAAACCAAATCAAAAAGATGCAGATGCATATTTAAAATCTGGGAGTTATTTTTGGAATAGTGGGATGTTTATGTTTAGGGCTTCTTTATATCTTAATGAGATAAGTAAATTTGAACCTAAAATACTAGAGTGCTGTGAAAAATCTTTACAAGTTCAATATAAAGATAAAGACTTAGATTTTATTAGACTTAATAATGATGAATTTTTAAAATGTCCAGCGATTTCGATTGATTATGCAGTCATGGAGAAAACTGATAAGGCTATGGTAGTTAGTTTAGATGCTGATTGGAGTGATACTGGTTCATGGGAGTCAGTAATAAATTCTTCATCTCCTGATAGTAAAGGCAATTTTTTAGATGGTGATGTTGTCCTCGATAAGGTAGAAAATACATTTATATATAGTGAAAATCGATTAGTTTCAGCCTTAGGTATTTCAGATCTGATTATTGTAGATACTCAAGATGCTCTTTTAGTTACTACTAAAAAGTATGCACAAAATATAAAAGATATCATTAAAAAGTTAAAAGAACATAATAGAGTAGAATTAGAATATCATCGAAAGGTTTATCGACCTTGGGGCTCCTATGACATTATTGATACTGGAATTGAATTTCAAGTTAAAAGAATTCTAGTTAAAGCTGGTTCAAAGCTTTCACTTCAAAAACATCTTCACAGATCTGAACATTGGATAGTTGTTAGTGGAGTAGCAAAAATTACTTGTGGTGAAAAAACTCATATTCTAAAAGAAAATGAGTCAACGTATATACCCAAAGGTGAAATTCATAGGCTTGAAAATTGTCAAAATCATACTTTAGAAATAATTGAAATACAAACTGGAAAATACCTTGGAGAGGATGATATTATCCGCTTAGAAGATGACTATAAAAGAAGTTAGCAGGTTATTACATCTAACATCAAATAAAAATTATTGCTATAGGTTAATTCTCAAAATTCCTCATTAAAGTTAAAAATACTCCTACAATTCTAATATTTTCAACTAGAAAAATTTTTCTTGAATTAATCTATACTTCATTTAAAACTTTAATCAGAATCTTTAGATGGACTGACTGTACCACTCTTTAATTTCATTAAATACAATAACAGGACTTATTGCATACAAGCAGTTACTCTTGCCATGATTGTCGTCACAGCCAGCTTTCCCACATGCAACACATGGAAGGCTTGCCTGGAAAATAGTAACATTACCATAAGTCTGTATTAGTTTATTTTGAGTCGCAGACATTCTATCTTGATTTGACCATGGCGACCACATTCTTAAATTGGTAGGGCCGAATATTGCAAAGATTGATTTATTTTGCGAAGAAGCAATGTGCATATTTAAGGTATCCATTCCAACATAAGCTAAAGAAAGCTGACTTAATATAAAAAACTCCTCTAGCGATGTCTCTCCAATTAAGTTATAGATATTTGGTAATGCTGGAATTTCATTTTTAATTCTAAAGTCGATATCACTAGAGCCACCAGTAATAATAATAGGCAAAGCTAAATCATTCAACAAATGTAACAACTGGTCTCTTAGATGTTTAGGATAAACTTTATAGTTATATTGAGCTGAAGGATGAAAAATAATAAATTGCTCTATTCCATTAAAATTCAACCTTTCTTTCACTTTAACAGTGATGGACTTAGAAAATGTTATTGATGGGATGATTTTTTTATGACTAATTTTTAATATATTTAAGGCCTGTAAATTATTAGTAAGTATATGTTTATTTGGATCAAAGTAATAATAATAAGTTAGTAAATTTTTCTTCCACCAAGACTTTTTCTGCTCTTTTTCAACCGCACTAATTGACTTTTTACCGGCTAAAAGAGCATAAATTACACTTCTATCACTTGCTGTCAAATTAATACTCAAATCATATTTTCTAAACAAAGAGAAAATAAGATTTTTTTCTTGCTTAAATCTAGAGTTTTGTTTTTTCTGGTAAGAAAATGTGTGAATGAAGCTAACACAAGGCAATAGCCTTGCTACCTCTAAAGTATCATCATTAACCAATAGATCTATTTGAACATTTTTAAAGTAATCATACAATGTCTTAACTAGAGTATGACTAAGGAAAACGTCCCCATTTGATCGCTGAATAATTATTAATATTTTCTTAATATTTTTCAAAATCTTTATACAAAAAAGAACTAAAAAATACAAAGAGTAAGGTTGTGTAATGCCCTAAAAGATAGGAATCACTAAAGTTTATTACAATAAATAATAATGGTAGTGCAATACCCACATCTCGATAAAAGCGTGAAGAAGTATTTTTAAGGGCAAATTTAATTTGTGTAAAAAATATGTAAAGTAAGCTTAATAAACCAATAAGGCCAGATTGGACTAATATTAAAAGATACATATTATGAGGATTTGTAGCATATGGCTGATCGGGTGAGACAAAACTATTTACCTCTCGATATGCCATTGGAAAATCACCAGTTCCAACCCCTAAAAATGGGTTTCCTATGAATACTGTCCATGAATTTATTGCAAAAGTAATTCTCCTACCAACAGATGAATTTAATTGATTCTCAGAAAAATATTCATAAGCATTAATAAATGCCAGATCAACCCTACCTTCAAATAATGGACTAAGCGAATAAGCAATAAAGAAAATTGAGGGTAATAACAACAATATTAAAAATAAAGCCTTAGTTTTTTGATTGTCAAAAAATTGAAATATTAATATAATTAAAGCTGCAAAATACATAACTTGGCCAGCTCTTCCACCTGTAATAAACATATTGATAGACATAGTAATCGCAAAAAAACTATACATAAAAAAAGAAAATCTAGTTAAGTCTTTATTAAAAAATATTTCATGCACTACTAGATAGATTGCAAATGCTAAAACTGGGTTATAAGTTATATGGCTCATGAAAGGAGTTGGATTACCAACAGATGCATTTTTAAATGGTTCTATTAATTCAAACCAAATTAGATAAGAAACCACCTCAGTTAATGAAATAGCTAATAAAAATGATGATATGTAGTACTTAACATATTCTTTTTTAACGATATCAAATAGAATTGGGAAAAATAACAGGAAATACCACATTTTATGAAGAATATGCAGGCCCCACTCAAGGTCTTCAGTCCAAAAAATGCCTAATAAATGAATGCAATAAAAAATAAGTGAAGCCTGAATAACCTTACTACTAATTACATTAAAAAATTTCTTTTTATAATTTCCAGATAGCAGCCAGATAAAAGAAATAAGTACTATGATAGCATTACCTCCAGATACAGTCAGCTGCATAAAGAAAGCTAATAAAATTAACAATATTTGGTAGGTTTTATCTAGATTAATCTCTTTCAGCATCATATTACTTTAAACTACATTTTTAAATTTTTATTGTCTTACATGTGCTCTTTTTTTTACACACAAGTTATGTTAACCTTAATATATGACTATTAAAACAATTTTTCTTGATCGTGATGGAGTGATAAACAAGGAAATCAATTATCTGCATAAGATTGATGATTTTGAATTTATTAATGGTGTTTTTGATGCATGCATTCATTATCAAAAATTAGGCTATGAAATTATAATAATTACAAATCAATCAGGCATTGCTAGAGGATTATATAGTGAAACTGACTATCAAAATTTAACAAAATGGATGATCCATCAATTTTTAGAAAAAAAAATTAGAATCCTAGATATTTTTCACTGCCCTCATTTACCAAATTTAAATTGTAAATGCAGAAAGCCCAAGCCGGGTTTACTTATTAATGCAAAAATTAAGCATAGTATCGATATGGCAAAATCATGGATGATTGGAGACAAAGAGGTTGATATTGAATCAGCAAATGCTTCTGGGATAAAAAATACTATATTAGTGAGGAGTGGTCATAAAATTGATGAAAAAAACTCTAAAGCTAAAAATATTATTGACTCAATTAAAGAATCACCTCAAGTAATAATATCTTAAATTAATCAGTCAGAGTTAAACAAATCTCTTGAGTAAACTTTATGAGTAACATCGTTAATTTCTTCAGTTATCCTATTTGCAACAATCACATCAGAAGACTCCTTAAACTCTTCAAGATTATTTATCACAGTAGAATTGAAAAACTCTGCTTCTTTTAATACTGGCTCATAGACGATTACCTTAACTCCTTTTGCTTTAATTCTTTTCATAATTCCCTGAATAGAGGATGCTCTATAATTATCAGATCCTTTTTTCATAATAAGGCGATATATTCCAACTATCTTAGGATTTTCTCTCAAAATAGAATTTGCAATGAAGTCCTTTCTAGTGGAATTAGCATCAACAATTGCTGTTATTAGATCATTAGGAACATTTTCATAATTTGCCCTAAGTTGTTTTGTATCTTTTGGAAGGCAGTAACCTCCATAGCCAAATGATGGATTATTATAATGTAACCCAATACGAGGGTCTAATCCTACCCCTTGAATTATTTGCCTACTATCTAACTTATGGATTTCAGCAAATGAATCAAGCTCATTAAAGTAAGCTACTCTCATAGCAAGGTATGTATTGGAAAACAATTTAATTGATTCCGCCTCTGTTGAATTAGTTAAAAGGATATTAATATTTTTTTTATAAGCACCTTCATCTAAAAGCTGAGCAAATGAATTAGCAGCTTCATAATCTCCTCCAACTACAATCCGAGATGGGTGAAGGTTATCATAAAGACAAGATCCCTCTCTTAAAAATTCGGGAGAGAATAAGATATTTTTAAAATTTTTTTTATCTTTAAGCTCATTCGTAAAGCCAACAGGGACAGTCGACTTAATAACTATAGTTGTTTTTGGATTTATTCTAATAATATCATCTACAACTGACTCAACAGAAATGGTATTGAAATTATTAGTCTCAGGATCATAGTCAGTAGGAGTTGCAATAATTACATAATCTGCATCTTGATAGGCCTTTTGTTTATCTGAAGTAGCTATGAGAGAAAGTGTTTTAGTTTTTAAAAAATCTACTGCACCTGAATCAGCCAATGGAGACTTACCATTATTAAGCATCTCGACTTTTTCTAATGAAATATCTAATGCAATAACTTTATGGTTCTGAGCCAAGAGCAAGGCATTTGAAAGGCCCACATATCCTATTCCTGAAACTGTAATATTCATAAATCAAATTATAGTAAAGATTCTGAAATTTTAATTAAATCCTCGACCTTAATATCTCTAATTGAATAATCATTTTTATTAATCTTTAATGGATTAACTAATGAGTCAGATTCTATAGTTTTATTAATCCTCGTTTCATAAGAGTTTCGATATGATGGAGTTGATCCAAAAATAGTTACTGAAGGAATGTTTAAGGCCCAGGCCATATGAGTTGGTCCTGTATCTGAGCCTATAATAAGGTCAGCTTGGCTTATTAAAGACATCAATACTTCTAATGATAGTTTGTCAGATATATTAACCTTAGGTGATAAAGATTTAATCTCTTCAGCCAATAGTTTTTCTTCTACATTGCCCCAAACAATAATATAATTAGCATCAATCGATCTTGATAATTTCGCTAATTTTTCAGTTGGATAGCATTTCGATATATGAGAAGCACCTGGTATTAATATAATATTTTTCTTAAAATGTGAAAAGTTTTTTTTCAAATATTTCTTTTTGAAATACAACAAAGGCATCTTATACTGAATTTCTTTGATGCTAACTGAAGAGCTTAAAGCAAAATTAACTATCGCTAAGTTTCGTTCAACAATATTTTTACTATATCCATATTTAAAAGTTTTAGTATAAAAAACTGAAGTGATAGCTTCTCTAGCTGATTGCTTATCAAAACCTATAGTTCTAACAGAAGGTATCCAATATGCAATCATGGCAGATTTAATCAAACCCTGTAAATCAATTATCAAATCATAGGGACCAAACTGTCGTATCTTTCTAAACTCTTTAAGGAGTAAGGTTAATGATCTTTTCTTTTTTACATTTTTTAGATTTACTGAATAAACTTTATTAATATCAGGATGTGATTCTAATAACTCTCTAAAACTCTCTTCTACTATCCAATCGATAATTATTTCTGGGTTATGTTTTTTTATGAATTGCAAAACAACCATTGCATGAATAATATCTCCTAACGCTGAAAGTTTAACTATTGCTATTTTCATAAAAACTATTTTACAACGTCATTGAAGTCGGAGCGCTAGATATTGAATCAAGCTTTTAATGATATAATTTAAAAAAATTAAATTACCATTAAACTATATATTAATGAGCTCTCAAAACAAAGAAGAGAAGTCTACTAACTTCATACGCAACATTATTAATGAAGATCTTTCATCTGGTAAGCATTCAACTATCAAAACTCGCTTTCCACCTGAACCAAATGGACATCTTCATATTGGCCATGCAAAATCTATTTGCCTTAATTTTGGGACAGCTTCAGATTATGATGGATCTTGTAATTTAAGATTTGATGATACTAACCCTAATAAAGAAGATATTGAATATGTTAATTCTATTAAAAAAGATGTTGAATGGCTGGGATTTAATTGGAATGGTGAGGTTAAATTTAGCTCTAGTTACTTTGATATATTTTATAAATATGCTGAACAGTTAGTTTCTAAGGGATTAGCGTATGTATGTTTTTTAAGTAGTGATGAAACTCGAATATATCGTGGGACCCTTAAAAAACCGGGAAAAAATAGCCCTTATCGTGAAACCAGTATTGAAGAAAATTTATCTTTTTTTAGAAAAATGAAAGCACGTGGGTTTAAAGAAGGTGAATGTGTTTTGAGAGCAAAAATTAATATGTCATCAAGTTTTATGTGTATGCGTGATCCTACTCTATATCGTATCCGATTTGAAACACACCATCAAACAAATGATAACTGGTGTATTTATCCAATGTATGATTTTGCTCATTGCCTAGGTGATGCTATTGAAGGTATTACTCATTCGATATGTACGTTAGAGTTTCAGGATAATCGAAGAATTTATGATTGGATTTTAGAAAACTTAGACGATTTTAATGTTCCTAATCGACCTCATCAATATGAGTTTTCTCGATTGAATCTAGAATACGCAACGACATCTAAAAGAAAATTAAAGCTCTTAGTAGATGCTAATCATGTAAATAGCTGGAATGATCCCAGGATGCCTACTATTTCAGGCCTGAGAAGGAGAGGATACACTGCTGCCTCAATAAGAGATTTTTGCGAACGAATTGGGGTATCAAAAGTAAATGGTTTAACTGATATTTCAATTTTAGAATCATCAATTAGAGATGATCTGAATAATTCTGCACCACGCTCAATGGCAGTAATTAACCCCATTAAATTAGTAATTGAAAATTATCCTGAAGTCAAAATTGAATCTATCCAAGCACCAGTTCATCCTCAAAAAGAAGAAATGGGGACTAGAGAAATTTTCTTTAGTCGTGAGATATATATTGATAAGGATGACTTTATAGAAGTAGCGCTAAATAATAAATATAAACGACTAGCAATCAATAAAGAGGTGCGCCTTAGAAATGCCTATGTTGTCAAAGCAACTCACTTTGATAGTGACAACGATGGCAATGTTAAAACGGTCTACTGCACTTATGATCCTGACACTTTAGGTAAAAAACCATCTGATGGAAGAAAGATTAAAGGCGTTATTCATTATGTTGAATCCAGTAAAGCTATTAGTGCTGAATTTAGAATATATGACCGCCTTTTTTTAGAATCAAATCCAACTAAATTTGACGACTTATCATCTTCAATTAACCCCAACTCTCTTGAAATAAAAAATGGATTTATTGAGAGAAATTTATCAAATGCAAAGATTGAAAAAGCATATCAGTTTGAACGAGAGGGGTATTTTTGTAGGGACAGTGAGTCTGAAGGACTAGTATTTAATAAAACAGTCGGGCTCAGAGATACCTGGAATCAATAATCCATTTTTTGAAGCCAGTCATTCAAATGTCTCACTTCAGAGTGCTTAGTTGTATCTATCTGAAGAGGGGTGACTGAAACAAAGTTATTAGAAATTGCATGAAAATCTGTACCCTCTGAATTGTCTGCTTCCTTCCCATTTTCACCAATCCAGTAAAGAGATGCATCCTCATTATCCTTAATGCTTGGTTTAGATTTATGTCTGCTTCCTAGGCGAGTACTCTTAATACCTTTAATTTCGCTAAGGAGAATATCTGGAACATTAACATTAATAATAGTGTTGTAAGATAGTTCAGATTTATCAATTTGAGCAACTAATCTCTTAGCAATTTCTCCCGCTGTCTCGAAGTGGTTACCCTCCCAACTAGCTAGGGAGATCGCAATTGATGGAAGTCCTAAGAAACGCCCTTCTATAGCTCCAGCAACGGTTCCAGAATAAATGGTGTCGTCCCCCAAGTTTGCCCCAAAATTAATACCAGTCACTACTAAGTCAATTGACTCCTTTATGAAGCCACACAATGCCAAATGAACACAATCAGTAGGCGTTGCATCGATTGCATAAATATTTTTCTCAATTTGAATTGGTTTTAATGGCTTTCCAAGAGTTAATGAGCTACTTGCTGCAGACCTGTTATCACTAGGAGCAACAACAATTACTTCTGCAATTTCACTCAGAGATTTTGTAAGCTGTTTGATGCCCTTGGCCTTATAGCCATCATCATTACTTATAAGAATTCTCATTAACTAATCGTTAAGGCAATCTTATCTTTATTAACACCTACTTTAACAGTTCCACCTGAGCTTAGCCTACCAAAAAGAAGTTCGTCAGCGAGAGGTTTACGCACCTCTCTTTCAATTAATCTCATCATTGGACGCGCACCCATCATAGAATCATAGCCATTTTCTGCAAACCATTTTCGAGCTGCATCAGAAACAATTAATGAAACATTTTTTTTCTCAAGAACATCTTCAAGCTCAAAAAGGAACTTATTGACTACATAGACAACAACTTCTTCATTAAGTTTATTAAAGTAAATAATTTCTGAGAGACGATTTCTGAATTCTGGTGTAAATATCTTTTTAAGCTCACCCTCATAATCAAGGGAATGGTCTTGCTCATTGAAGCCTATGGATGCTCTTTGAACATTTTGAGCTCCAACATTAGAGGTCATAACAAGTATCACATTACTAAAGTCAACCTCTCGGCCACTAGCATCAGTAAGCTTTCCATGATCCATCACTTGTAATAAGATATTGAAAATATCAGGATGCGCCTTCTCAATCTCATCCAATAAAAGAACCGCATAAGGATTGCTATTTACTGCCTCAGTTAATAGACCTCCTTCGTCATATCCAACATAGCCAGGAGGAGAACCTATAAGTTTAGAAATAGCATGCCTCTCCATATATTCAGACATATCAAATCTCAATAATTTAACACCCATAATCCTTGAGAGCTGCTTACAAATTTCAGTTTTACCAACCCCTGTAGGACCAGCAAATAAAAAAGAACCCATTGGTTGCTCAACTGGAGAAAGCCCAGAGCGAGAAAGTTTTATAGCAGTTGATAAAGATTCAACAGCATTGTCTTGGCCGAATACACCCAGCTTAAGATCACTCTCTAAACTTTTAAGTAAAGACTTATCATCACTAGTAACTTGACGTGAAGGAATGCGAGCTAACTTAGCAACAATATTTTCGATATCAGGAACACCAATATTGACTTTACGTTTTGATTTAGGAAGTATTTGCTGAAGCGCACCCACTTCATCAATAACGTCTATCGCTTTATCTGGAAGGCGCCTATCTCCAATATGTCGATGCGTTAACTCTACTGCAGAAACTAAAGATGCAGCTGAATATTTAACCTTGTGATGTGCTTGATAATATTTTTTAAGGCCATGTAAAATTTTTATTGTATCTTCAACTGAAGGCTCCTCAATATCTACTTTTTGAAAACGCCTTGTGAGCGCGTGATCTTTTTCAAAAATCTTACGGTATTCATCGTACGTTGTGGACCCTATACATTTAAGTGAACCATCCGCTAGAGCTGGCTTAAGAAGGTTAGATGCATCCAAAGAGCCGCCAGAAACACTTCCTGCACCAATTAAAGTATGAATCTCATCAATAAAAAGCACTGAATTCTTATCTTTTTCTAAATCAGTAAGTACTGACTTTAATCGCTTTTCAAAATCACCTCTATACTTCGTGCCAGCAATTAGTACACCAACATCTAGAGAATATATAGTTGTATTTTTTAGAATTTCAGGCACCTGTCCATCTACAATTCTTTTGGCTAGACCTTGAGCAATTGCAGTCTTACCAACACCAGCCTGACCAACAAGTAACGGATTATTTTTTCGGCGTCTTGATAAAATTTGCACTGTTCTAAGAACTTCCTCTTCTCTACCAAGAAGAGGGTCAATTTCACCAAGTCTAGCTTTTTCACATAAATTAGTTGTAAACGAATCAAGAGAAGATGGTTTAGCTTGCTTATCACTTTCAACTTTTTTTGTTTCTTCAACTGGATTATCAGCCAAATGTGAAGAAATTCCTTCCATAACATCCAATCTGGAAATATTATTTAATTTAAGCATATAAACAGCATGTGATTCTTTTTCAGAAAAAATACTGACAAATACATTCATCGCATTAACAGAATTTTTTTGAGCTGACTGAGCCTGATAAACACTCCTTTGAAGAACTCTTTGAAATCCGACAGTTGGAACTATATCTATTTCAGCGTCTTCAGAAATAATTGGCGTGTGAGAGTCGATATACTGTTCAAGTTCAGCACGAAGCTCATCTATGTTAACTCGCTTGCCTCGAAGAAATACAATAACTTCATCCATATTAAGGAGGGCTAGCAATAAATGCTCTACTGTTACAAATTCAAGACGACGATTTCTTGCCTCAGTCATCACCATATTAATCTCTTGCTGTAATCCTTGTTCAATCATAAAATAATACTTTTGTTATTAACTCAATTAATAGTTAATTTTAACACCACTAAAGGCAATTTAAATCAAAATAAAATTCAAATTAATCTTAAAAAATAGTTAGATAGACCTCAATTTACTTTCAAAATCTTCCCTGTTATGATAGCCACCACATAGTTGGCGGTAACCTGTCAAAGATGAACGTGCATGAAGAAGCCTCCAATTATCAAACGTTAATACTTTTCCAGGCTCCAACATAAATTCAAATTGACGACTCAGGTCATTTGCTAGATTATGAAATATTTTATACGCATCGTAAAACTTATCCATTAGATCATTTTCCAACCTAAAAGGTGCACGGTCATGATTATTAAAGCTTACTTGAATAACATCACCATTTTTATTGACACGGAATAAAGGCCGATACGCCTCTAAATAAGTATCTGTCTTGATATAGCGCCCAGGAATATTAACATTACACAGAATATCAAAAGCATCAGGATACTCAAGTCTCATCTTTTCTGCAATTGCAAGCCCATCGACTAATTGATTTTCGCCACCGATAGAATCTCTTTTTATACAGTGCAAGGTTTGCAGTCCTGGCGCATCATGTAAATATGTTCCATCTGAATGTGGCTCAATAGCTAAAGATGTAAAAGCAGTATCATCAGGATTCTCTAACTTATTATCCCAGACAGAAAAACCTCCAAAAATAGAGTTTCTAATATAAGCCATTCTCTCCATAAGCTCTTTGGTTGCCTTTGGTGTTGCAGGAGTGTCTGTTACCAAAGCAAAGCCAACCCTTTGAATATGATGCAGCCAAGTTTTTATTCCTTGGTCACCTATCACTTCTTTATAAGTTATTTCAGGAAAGCTTTTGATTTCACTTGGAGAATTCCAAATATTTGCAGAATTCATTGCATTCTCCTGAGGGAGTTCAGGGTCTCCAGTAGATTGAAGTAATTCAAAAGAAAGAAAGCTTTCAGTTTCGTCTAGCCATTTAATCAAAATATGCTTAGAAATATTATCTAGTGATACTTTAGAAATAGAATTATTAGGTGGATTACTAAATACATCAATTTGACGTTGCTTCGAGTCTGGATGAAGATCAACTTTACTTTCACTGTGATCTCTTAACCAGAGCCAAGGAAAGAGACTTGAAGACTCATCATCCCATAAAATCTTTAATCCATCATTTAAAGACTCAGTTGTTTTAATTATCATATTAATCCTTGAGTAAAATTAATCATAAATGCACTTCCCTTAAAACTGACATGAGGGGCTGTTCATTTTTACGTGAGTATTCAATTACCTGTGAAACTTTGGTTTGTGCAACATCATATGAGTAGGTTCCACAAACAGCCTCTCCATCAATATGAATTTTAAGCATAATTGCTTCTGCAGCAGAAAACTCTTTATGAAAAAATCTTTTTAATACCTCTACTACAAACTCCATCGAAGTATAGTCATCATTTAATAAAATTACATCAAATCGATTGGGGATTTTAAGCTTTTGTTTTGAAGTCTTTGCGTCTACTTTATTCATCTATTTAACTTATTGATTTTTTTATTAATAAAATCATTGCAACAGCCATTACAATAATAGCTGGCAAAATAGAGATAAACAAAGGGCTAAAATCAAAACTTAGTGCTAATGCCCCTCCAATTCGAGAAACTAACTCAAATGAAAGCGCAAGGGCAACTCCAAAAAAAATTTTTCTACCAAGTGAAGCATCTCTTGATGAGCCAAAAATGAATAACATAGCCATCAATATCATTGTTGCAAGAGTAAATGGCTTTAAGAGTCTTTTGTATAACTCCACCTCATAAGCTCCCGAACTCAGCTTATTTTCAGATAAGAATTGAATTTTCTTAAAAAGAGTCGATGTAGTCAGATTTTTTGGCTTTTTTTCTAAACTATCAATTAAATCCCTATCAAATGAAACAGTTTTTTCATAAGAATTACGCTCCTTTACAGAAATGTTATCAAAAATACCTGATTTGCTAATATTAAAAATTTTATTATTTGTCATATCTAAAGAATTACCATCAAATAAAGCCTGTTCTGACTTAATAATTCTTTCAATCTCATTCAAAGAATTCACTTCAAGAACAGTAATTTCAGAAAATAATTGGCCATTTATATTATTTCTGACATTAATAAAGTTATCTCCGTCCCTAATCCAAAAGCCATTTTGACTAATAGATAAGTCACTATTTCCAAGGGCATTTGATCGAACACTTTCAGAATACTTAGTTAAGGTTGGTACTAACAACTCACCAAATATAATTATAGCAAAAATGAAAATAAGTGCATTTTTTATGGTTATCCATGTAATTTTTAATATGGAGAGACCTCCAACACGAAAAATGAGAAGTTGCCCAGTTGAAGCTAGATGACCCATACCAAGAATACATCCTAATAAGATTATTGGAGAAGCCTGATCATATGAAACTCCTGGCATTTGAAATAGAATATATTTAAAAGCCTCAAGAACTGAATAGTTTGCTGTTCCAACATCATTAAGTTCAGCTAAAAAATTAAAAAAACTATAAATACCAAGCCATACTAGAAGAACAATTAGCGTGTGGTTTAAAAGTGTAATTGCAATGTAACGTTCTCTTATTTTCATTAAAATATCAAATATAAATAAACAATTTTTTTAAAGTAAGTTTTCTTATGTCTACAATTCATCATTATAAGATTCTAATTCTCGATTTTGGCTCCCAATATACTCAATTAATAGCTAGAAGAGTAAGGGAAATTGGTGTTTACTGTGAATTAATGCCTTTTGATGTAAAGCCATATTTTATTGAAAATTTTAATCCAAATGGCATTATTCTTTCAGGTGGGCCAGATACAGTTAATGATTTAGATTCAGCAAGGGCTCCAAATATTATATTTGATCTCAATATTCCTATACTAGGAATTTGTTACGGCATGCAAACTATGGCTATACAGCTTGGTGGTGAGGCAAGGAATTCTCAAAAGGCTGAATTTGGTTTTGCAAAAGTTCGTGCAAGAAATCACTCTGCACTTTTAAATGGTATTAATGATGAAACTAATTCTGAAGGCCATGAACTTTTAGATGTTTGGATGAGTCATGGAATTGAAGTTACAAAATTACCTAAAGAGTTTGATTTAATTGCATCAACTGATAGTTGCCCAATTGCAGGTTTTGCAAATATTAAAAAGAATTTCTTTGGGCTGCAATTTCACCCTGAAGTAACTCATACAAAACAAGGAACTCAAATCCTAGAAAGATTTGTTACACAGATCTGTAAATGTGATAAAAATTGGACTACTGACAATATTATCGAAGATTTATTAACTAATATAAAAAATCAAGTTGGAAGCAAGAAAGTACTTTTAGGACTATCAGGTGGGGTTGACTCCTCAGTTGTTGCAATACTACTTCACAAATCTATTGGTGATCAACTAACCTGTATTTTTGTAGATAATGGCTTACTAAGACTTAATGAAGGTGATGAGGTAATGAAGACTTTCTCTCAAAACCTTGGTGTTAAGGTTATAAGGGCTGATGCTCAAAAGTACTTTTATGAACAACTTTCAGATGAAAGTGATCCTGAATTAAAGAGAAAAATAATAGGCAAAGCTTTTATTGAAATATTTGATCAAGAAGCGCAAAAAATAAAAGACATTAAGTTTCTCGCCCAAGGCACCATTTATCCAGATGTTATTGAGTCCGCAGGAGCCGCTTC
>Ga0209482_1000336_pt1 | contig 41989 bp, 36 predicted proteins | sample CoawatmetaG10DNA_FD_187512 | JGI IMG/M metagenome (GOLD analysis project Ga0209482, IMG submission 187512) | Marine microbial communities from the West Antarctic Peninsula - Coastal water metaG104-DNA (SPAdes) (version 2) | ecosystem: Environmental > Aquatic > Marine > Coastal ...
AGCGCCCCTATCTATCACATCCACCACAAATCCTAATGTATTTAAAATTCTTACAATCTCAATAATTTCCCATTCATTAGTGTGTCTATATTCTAAATTATTTTTTTTCTTTAAAAACCATCCTGTTTTAAAATATAGTAAAGCCCTGAAGGGATACTCATCTTGTCTTCCAACTAGATTTTCTATAAATAATGGACGAAAATAGTTAAGAATTTTTCTTGTCATCTTTTTAAGCATTATTTTTTAGCAACTCTAATATCATTCTATTCTTATCAGCATAGCCAATATTCTTAACAACCTTGAATCCAGGAAATAAGTGAGATAATCCAGTCATTAAATCTTCCTCATTATCATAATTCCATATTGTAGTCCTGGTCCATTTTGTTTTTCCGTGCTTGCTAACCGGCTTAGTTCCATTTTCCTTTAAGCGACATTCAATAATAATCCTATCACAAGCATCCGCAATTTTTTTACCATTATTTTTCATATCTCTAGTATGGTGAATCACAGAAAATAAACAAATTGTATTAAATTTATCTATTTGTATTACATTATCAATATCAATTGTATTGTATTTACATTTAACTCCTAAAATATTAGCGATTATTTTGGCACTTTCAATTATCCAATTGTCCATATCGTATCCTGTAACCTCACAACCTCGTCTATAGAGATAGTGTGTTAAAAGGCCAGCATTGCAACCAATGTCCAAAACTGTCTCATTGTCTTTAAAATGAATAGAGTCCAGCAGAGGCTTCCTGACATCAAGGTCTCGAATACCATTTGTAGTAATTATTGAGGAATCGATACTATGATAAACGCCTTTTTTGGTATTAGTAGTGAACTGCTTTTTATATGGTGTTGTTGCTTCTATGTTAAATGCACCATCCTCTAATAGCCATTTAATATGCCTATTAAAATTTAATCCTTTAAAGTGCCTAATCCAGGAATCATAGCCATATTTTTTTTTTTCTTTCGAATCACACCATTTTAAAAATTTTTCAGCATTTAATGATACTTCATTACTTGACAAATATTCAGACTGATCGTAATCAATAAAACAACATACTCCAGTATTTTTATCAAAACAAATATTGTCAGGTTTAATATCACCATGAAATATGCCTAACGATTTTTGCTCTAAAATGGAAATAATTACATCAGATATAGAGTAATTTGGATGAGATATGGCCTTCTCCATAATCATATATTGATAAGAATCTGAATAATTATTTTTTGTTAAATTTGCCTGGCTTATCAAGCTAGAAATTTCTAAATGGTCAATTCTGCCATAATCAACAATTTTAGGAGCTGAAACACAATTTGAATTGTTTAAAGTTTGTATTATTTTAATTTCATCTGATAATGAATTAACCTTTCGAGGGTGCGGTTTTATTTCTATTTTTATAATTTTTTTATTATCTTTCGAAGTTCCGACTATAGAATAAATATCAAGATTAGAACCACCATCATGTCGAATATTAAGAAGTGACCATTCATTTGATTCATTTTTTACATGAAGAGCTTTTTTATGTTCTTGGCTTATAGAATAATTTTTACTTAATAACTTATATAGTTTCATGATAAATTTATAATCCGATAATAGTGAAATTCATAAATATCTACTTTTTGTCTTACAGATGCATCATAATTTTTTAGGGTGATAAAGGTTGGGGTCGGCCAGAGCTAACTATTTCCCCTTTATCTATTTTATAAATAATATCGCAATTTTCAATAGTGGAAATTCTATGGGCAATTACAATCATTGTCACATCACCTTTAAGATTCTTTATTTCGTTAACAATCTCTTTTTCTGTCTCATTATCTAAAGCACTTGTAGATTCGTCCATTATTAAAATATCTCTCTTATGGTAGAATGCGCGCGCCAAAGCAATACGTTGACGCTGTCCACCTGAAAGCCTAACTCCCCTCTCGCCCAAGACTGTATCTACACCATCTGGTAATTGCTCTATTAGACTTGTTAAAGATGCTTTTTTTAATGACTGGTCCACCAATTTAATATCAATATTTTGTTCATCAACACCTAATGCCACATTATTCTTTAGTTTATCATCAATTAGAAAAACCTCCTGTGGGAGATACGCTATGTGCTTATGCCAATTATTTATCTCTTTTGTTAGGCTGACATCATTAAAATATATCTCACCACTATCAGGAACTAGTAGACCTAGCATTGTATCTATCAATGTAGTTTTTCCAGAACCAGACTCACCCATTATGCCTATCGAATCACCGCGTTTTATTGTTAAATTAATATGCTTTAATGCCTCTTTTTTTGCATTAGGATAAGCAAATGAAACGTTTTTTATTTTTAGTGTTTCAAATGGGCTAAGAGTTTTTTCTGCTTTAGTAAAATCTTCAAGACTACTTTCATACCCTAACTCATCGTTAGGTAAATCTAAAACATCATTATATAATCTAGAAACACCATCTCTATTAAAGCGGAATTTGATAACACCATTTGATAGAATATTTACTATTGGAAGGAGTCGGAGTGAAGCTATACCAAAAACAGCAAGTGTGGGTAGAAGTCCTTGTAAATTATCGCCTGAAATTAATGATAATACTACCAATAGAACTATAAATAGGATCAGTATAAATTCTATTAGATATCTTGGTATCGTAGCTATGACTGTGTTGTACATATTATATTCTGCAGTTTTGGTCACACCATTTTTCACTTTATTTAAAAAATAATTCTCATGGCCCAAAACACGTATTTCTTTTAGTCCGTCTAACCCTTCTTGAATGCCCTTTACCATTTCAATTGTAGTTAGATTTTGTTTTACTCCATACACTTTTATTTTGGCACGAAACAACTTATCATAAGATAGAACAAATAATCCAAGTAAAAAAGAGAGTAAAAAAAATGCTTTTAAGTCTGTAATTGCTAGCATTATTAATATTACCAGCGCTACAATTCCATCACATATCATCTTCAAGCCTATTTGCACAAGACCGCCAGCGTATATATCAACTAAATTTTGAGTTGCATGTATATATTCAGAGCTATTACGACGAAGATATTTAACATACGGAAGATTTTGATAACTATTCATGAGCTTAACAGTAAGCTTTACTCGAAGGTTTGCGCTAAATTTAATTATAATAAAATTAATCCAGATTGCAGAAATTGTTTTAACAACAAATATCCCAAGCAATACAAAACTCATTAACATCAATAATGAATATGTGTCTGCTGGCAGATTAATCCATGAAATATATGAACCAATAACCTCTTTTGCGACATCTGGCTCTAACACCAAGGAGACATAAGGCCCAATAATTCCTATACCTGCAATATCAAGGAAAGAAACCATAAAAAACAATACAAGCAACCATGGGAGTTTCTTTTTATCCACACCCATTAATATTATTATTTCTTTTAAGTATTGAATCATAAATTATTAACTTATTAACTTATTATTTGTTCAGTTTTGCTTGTATAAAAGAGTCACTAATATTCTTATCACTTTCAGATAATTTTTTAATTAATCTTTTTGAAGATAAGGCAGGCTCCTTAAGGTAATTCTTAATTTTTATTAGATTAAAATTGTTTTGACTTAAAATTGATAAGTGTTTTGAAAGTGGCTCTCTATTAATCATATAAGGTCTATTTCCTCTTAATAAAAACCATCTCCAGTTTGAAATACCCCAATGCCCATCCCAAGTTGAAGAATAACCATGACTCTTAAAATCAATTGCATGAGAAATATATCCGTCATTACTTAAACATTGATTTTGAAGAGCATATATTCCCTCCAAATCATCAACATGCTCAAGGACTGCCTGAGAAATAAATATATCTATTTTTTTTGCATCTGTCTTTGAACCTTTTAACCAAGAAAGATTATACTCAATCATTGAGTTTTGATTAGAAAGGGATAATCTGATTTTATCGACTCTATCATCACTTAAAGTTTTTTTTAAATAATCTTCAGAATAAATATTTGAAGGAAAAGCATAGTCGACTAATTTAGGAATAACTCTTGGAAAATCCTGATCATTTGGGATTGGCTTGCGTTCTTTGAGCATTGCCAATAAGTCCTCTAAAATAATTAAGTTTTTTTCTGAATTTGAAAATTCTACAACATCATAAGCAATGTATTTGCTAGAACCAAGAAGTAGGGCCATAATGCCCACACCAAGTGTGTCACCAGGACCTAATTCAGCAACAACATTCGGATAACACTCTAAATCACTCTGCTGAGCATAGACTATATGTCTCATCCAGACTGTATAACAATACTCGGATGAGTATGAACCTCCAGAGCCTAATCTAGCAGCCCTCCATTTATAAACACCCGGTATAAATGTCAGAATACCAAATATTAGTTGAATTAAGCTTCTAAACATTTGAATTCACTTTCTTGATAAAAATGCTTAAACTCTCAAAAAGAAGAGGTCCGCCAGTCAAAACAATTAACCACCATGATAACATTTTATGCCTCACACCAGTTCCATAATTGGTAGTTCCAAACGAATAAATAAGTGAAATAAAAAAGAAGAAAATTAGCATTAGAACTAACAATTTATGTTTTTGAGCTGATTTTCTGATCAGCAACTTTATTGAGTAGTAAATTAAAATAAGATGAAGGAGTGCCTCTGACATTGCATAAAAATCAGATATAGATGAAATTTGCCAAGGAAATGGAGAAAATAGATAATGAATATAAATTAGAAAACTTGAGTATAGCAACATTAAAAATGATGAATAATCAAAAGCAATATTGTAACTAGCCCTTCCTATTGGGGTGTATGTACGATGATTGGCAATAGATTCTAGAAAATCTAAATTTAAGAGCTTTCTGTATATTTCTGCCCCTGTAATATCTGAATTACTAGCTAAATAGAAAAAAACAAAGATAACAAAAGGGGTTAAAGCTAAAGTCAATAATCGATATTTATTTATTGTGTATTTTCTCTTAATATCCCTAATATCGCTAACATCCCAGACAAGAAAAAGAAAAATTAATATGATAGCAAAAACAAATATTCCTTTATGAAAAAGGCCTGAAGCAAAAGAAAATAGAAGTAAAAAAATAAAATTAATTAATTTGTTCTCTGAAGAAACTCTCATTTTTAAACCAAAATAAACTGAAACTATAAGCAAAGAGAGTTGAAGTGGCTCTCTTAAAGTAATAGCTCCAAGCATAAACATTGTTGGAAGTCCTGCATATAAAGCTACCATTCCAGCATGATAGTAATTCAACTCAAGTATATCAAGAATTTTTACGAAAAAAATTATCGAAATTGAAATTGACAAAATAGAAAGCTGCTCACCAATAATATGAGATGGCTCAGTAATCCAATATAGAAATCCTAATATGTTTTTGTATAATGATGCGTCTGAATGAAACACAAATATTCCAGCTTCACTTATATTCACCGCAAGGACATGAAAACTGTTTGCATCCATGTCTGCTCCAATGGTTCTGAACCAGAATGCATTTATAAAAGCAACTATTTGATAAATAGAAATAATTAAAAAATATACTATTATTAGATTTTTATTTTGCCTAAATAGCGATACACAAAAAGGCATCAAATAAATAGTTACTATAAAAATAAGAGTAGTAATCAAAGAAATATACATATTTAATGTTTTTTTGTATTAAGAGCCTAATAAAAAATCTTTATACTCATAAGATGCCTTCTTTACACTAAAGTATCTTCCTCTTTCAACTAATAACTTTGTGTCGATTGGATTATCAACTGCTTCAATCATAAGTCTTGCTATTTCAAATTTATGAAATGTTTTTGATATGAAGCCATATTTTCCATTATCTAAAATTTCATTCGGACCACTATTGCAATCAGTGGAAACCACTTGAAGTCCTAGTGATAAGCTTTCAACAATAACATTTCCAAATCCTTCCCATAGTGAAGTTAAAACAAAAACATCTGACTCTATAATATATTGATAAGGATTACTAACAAACCCTTCAAGAACAACATTTTCGTTAAGGCCTAAAGCATCTATTTGCTTCTCTAAATCAGGCCTTAGAGGGCCCTCACCCAATATAATAAGTTTTGATTCTTCTTCATTATTAACTAAAGAAAATGCATCTATCAATAGGTGAAAATTTTTTTGTGGAACCAATCTTCCAATTGCAATATATGTATTTCTTACATCCTTTTCAATAAGTCCTTTACTTTTATCAAGCATAATATTAGAAAATATTGGGTTATAGATATATTTAGAACGAGCCTTAAGGCCATTGCTTAGAAGATCTTCTTCAACTCCTTTAGACATCGAAATAGCACCATCAGTAAAGTTATACATGGATACAATCAGAGAAATTAATAATTTTTTCAATATTTTGTTTTTTACACGATAATTTATAATTTCAGAGAGATGATTAACTTGATTTATTACTATTTTTGTTTGATTTTTTTTAGTAAAAAGTGCAACTAATGATAATATTATATTGATATGAGTCACACTACTCATAATAACATCTGGCTTATGTATTTTTATATATTTTCTTACTGCATTAATTGACTTTAGACTTCTATTCTTATCTAAGTCAACTAATTTTATTTTACTATCTAATTCATCTAAATAAGCTGCATGGGATCTATCAACTAAAACAATATCTATATCTACCCCATCATTTACTAAGAAGTTAGAAAGATGAACTACTGACTTTTCTGCACCTCCACCACTCAAATTTTGAAGGAAAAAAGCTATTTTTTTATTACTCATATTTTAAACCAAACATAGCTCATTGAACTTTTTAAGGTATTCCTTATCAATAATCTCACTTCCAGCAACTTTACTTATCAATTTAGCATTTTCTTGTAGAATTTTACTATCTATTAATATTGCTTTATGTATATTTTTAACCCATTCATCCTCATCTAATCTGGAGACATATCCAGCCTTTCCAACATTTATCCATCTGTCACTGATGCCTGGTAATTCATTCATAACTATTGGTACACCACAGGCTTGTGCCTCTAGAATTGGAGTTCCAAGCCCCTCATGTCGTGAAGGGAAAAGATAAACATCAGCCATTGCCATGTATTCTTGTGGATTATCAATAAATTTGTTAACAATATGCACGCGATCACCTAAATTTAGCCTATCTATTTCAACTAAAACATCGTTGTAATAGTTTGTATGCTGAATAGTTACCGGCCCAGCTAAAACTAATTTATATTTTTTACTTAACTTTGATAAAACTCTAAGCAAGAAGAGTTGGTTTTTATTTCTCCAGAACATAGCCACATAAGTTAATACAATATCTTTATCATTAAATGAAGAAACTTGATCTCTAATAACCATTTTTTTACTTCTAATTTCTAAATTAAATTTATCCTCATCAACAGGATTAGGTCGTTGCCAAACATTATTTACGGCGTTCTCTTTTGCAAATGATTCGAGCATTGGAGATATTGCAACCATCATCATGTTATCTCTTGTAAACAGTCTTCTCATTAAAGCTCTGAAAGGATGTGGGAAATATGGAGTGCTGATTTCATTACAAAGTTCGCGCATTACTGGTTTATTAAAATAACTAAAATACCAAGTATAAAAACCTACAGCCCAAGAATCTCCAAAGGTATGTAGCATTTCATACTGATCAATTTTACCTTTTATATGTTTATATGAACCATATATTTCAAAGGGAAAATTTAACCATACAACAATACTTCTTAATAGCCCCTGATACTTTGCAACTTGAAAATAGCCAGCAATCCTCTTAACTTTTACATTTTCATATACATAATCATTAACACCACAATATTCTAATGAACTTGTCACCAAATCATAATCTATTTTATATTTTTCATTTAATCTAATATATTGACTATTGGCGCGCAAACCAGAGCCTGCATATTCAGGCTGAAACTTACTAGTAACTACAAGAACTCTCATTTTATTTTTTATGTTTTTTTAAGTAATCTACTGCTTGCCATGAAACATGATTTTGAGGCTTCCTTCCTAAACTTTTAATTACTCTCCAATAAGACAATGTTGACATCATTCTTGTGTTGTCCATCCAATAATAAAAAAAAATTATTTCAAACTCATGCCACAATATTTTTCCTTTTTGACCAAATAATGCAAATGGAAGCTTAAACAAAAACCTAATAGGGACGATCCATTTTGGAGTTATTGTTTTCTTATTAACTGGAATAGATTCTCCCCAAACACTTCCAAAGTTGTTTTTTTTAAGCATATCTAAGTATAAAGACTGATTCTTTTTATATTTAGCAGGCATTTTCACCCAAAAATCTAAATATTCATTATCCCATAATGGCAATCTCCATTCATATCCATAAAATTCATAAGCTCTTTGGCCGGTAATAACATACTTGCTTTGCCTATCTATAAACTCAGAATACTCATAAAAGGCGTGATCATTATGATTAGTTTTTAAAGATCCACATTGTGACTCAATTTCACTCCATAATGAATTTTTAATTTTATCCAAATTTAAATTTGAGGATAGTGCTCCCCAAAGTGAGAAGTGTTTTTTGACGATACTTTCTAAAATAGCTTCCTTTCTTATATTTATATTTGAATCCTCATCATCACTGATTGATAAATAATTAAGATGCAAACCAGAAATAAAATCTCCACTATTACCATTTATAAAAACTGCATCATCATCAATTACTTTTAATTCCTTTAAATATTTAATAGAAGATAGGCTTTGAATATATGGAACACTAGAGAATGTTTCTGAAAATTCAAGATACTTTTTATACTCATCTGAAGTGTAAAATAATTTCTCAGTTTTGTGGCTTAATGGAAGGAAAACCCATCTATAACCCAACTTTTCAGCTAATAATTTGGCTGTATTAGCCTCAAAATTTCCAGACAGGCCATATGAATAACATATTACATTTTTTACCCCCAAATCTTTTAGAATTGATGCAACAAGCCTAGAGTCATTTCCTGCACTAAGTGGGATTACAATTTGTCGATCTCCAATACTTACCAACATTTTTTTGAATATTTTCAATGTAAGCTTTGAAAGTGCATCTATATAATCAATATGGCTATCAATAGTACTTTTAAAATATTTGAAATATTGATGCACCTCATAAGAATTAGTTTTAAATACAGCAAATTCTCCTGCCTTTAATGAATGTAAATTTTTATAGATTGTTTTATCACCAATCGAAAAACCTGCCATTGATATTTCCAATGCAGCATCTTCATTTATATCATCAACAAATTTATTGTTAGTTATTAATCTTCTTGGGTCACTATCTAAGAAGAACGTATTTTTTATTTTAGTAAAAAATAATGGTGTGCTTCTGATTTTATCTACAGCAGCAATAGTTTCATTCTGTTTAACAATAACTAATGCAAAATGACCATCAATCTTTTGTACAATTTTTTTAAAGTTTTCAGTTGAGTGAATCGAAACATCTTCCATTATTTCTATTATAGAATGAGAATAGAAATACCCTTTATAAAAAATAGTTACTCCATTCTTAGAGTGCTTTTTCCATAAATTATCTTCCTGTATGGTTACTATTGTCATTATTTAAGAAGTTGATTTATAGAACTCATATCAGCCTTAGGTGATACTGCCAAAATATTAATTAATGATTGTTGATTTTTTGGGTAATCCTTTAAGTTTTCAACAAGATAATCTTTATTTCTCACCATATAATATACTTTGTAGTTATACATTTCTAGTATTTTCGAAATCTTTTGTTGTGATATTTCATCCTCATACTCTAGAATTAAATAGTCTACTTTACCCCTTTCAATATATGATTTCATCCCAGTCAAAACAAGATCATCAACACCTTCAGCATCTATTTTGCACAAAAGTACGTGTTCAATAGATCTCTTGTTTAAATATTCATCTAATGTGGTAATTTCAACCTCATCTTCATCTTTTCCTGCCTCCACAGAGCTTGTAGTTAAATGATTACTGCCAGGCGCATCATTATTACTATGCATTCTTTGAATGCCAGACTTATCTGAAAGCCCAACATTATTTAGCTCAATATTCGTATTTTGATATGTAATATCAACATTATCTTTTAGTCGAACAAATGTTTTTTTGAAAGGCTCAAAACTGTGAATTTTCCAATTACTAGAAGATTTATTCAAAACTTTTGCCATCATTAAAGTAACTACGCCAATAAATGCACCAACATCAATACAGTTAATATTTTTAAGGCCTAAGTTAGACTCAATAAGTTTATTTACAGTCGCCAATACTGTTGTATCATCTGTCCTTACTCCATTTCTAAAAGTATCAATTGGCCTGGTATTTTTATATAGGTAGTACGACAATCCGTATTTGTCTGTAAAAAGAATTTTCTTATTTAAAAATAAATATAAATATAGATATAAATCTTTTAACTTGTTAACTATTTTTCTCATAAACGTTGCCTTAACCTATCCTTAATCGTAACTTAAATAATAATCTTTAACCACCTTTCTCACATTTTCTTTACTAATATCAAAGTTATTAAAGGCTTCTATTAATTTTTTCTCATCAATCTTTAATATATTGTTTTCCCAGTAAGCATCAATAATTTTGACTGCACATTGCAAATCTTTTTTAGAACTAAGATCAAAGGGTCTTTGTAAAGTATTAATCAAAACTATATTTTTTCCAGCACACAAAGATTCAATAAATGCACTCCCGGCCATATCACATAAAACCATATCAGCATCTTCTAAAGCCTCTAGCATTGGTTTATTAGATTGATATTTGGCTATATCTCCTAGAATATTCTCTTTATGTAAAAAACCTTTAGGATGTGTTTTATAGATTACTTCAAAGCCATTTTTTTGTAGTTTTTCTATTAAATATTTTTGCCAATCAAAAAGCACTGGATCTATTAATTTTGCATGCGGGAATACTCTGATTTCTCCAATAAATGAATTTGGTATATATAGAATTTTTTTATTTTTCTGTATATTTTTATTAAAAAATTTATTATATATTTTTTTATGATAATTTGAGCCAATTGATTTTATGGTTATTTTATTTTCTGTTTTTTTTACTATTTTTTCTAACCAAATTTTCCACTTTTTTCCATAAGTAAAATATATGTCTGTTTGAAATAAATCACCATTCTCCCAAAAGTGTATATCATCATAAAAACATCTTTCACCACCATGATTAAATCTAATAACCTCTATGTCTTCTTTTTTTCCAATTGACGAGAGTAATCGGTTGTAATAACTGTAACCAGTCCCAGTAATAATCCTTGAATTTTTATTTAAACCAGATAAAAATCCATTATAGCTATTCATATTATTATAAGCTCTAGCAATGTATGAGTCTATAATAAATCTTATAGATTCAGTATGATCTTCATTAAGATTAAAGTAATTTAATTCTATTTTTTTAAGAAGAAAATCTCTTAATTTAGTTGATAAATCTTTTGAAAAAGTTGAGCTTGTTGTATCTATCTCGAAATAATACTGTGGGAAAAATTTTATATAAATTCCTTTTGTACCATTCAAATATTCCTCCACTAAGTTATTAGATGAAATCAAAATTGTTCGTATAAAGCGCTTTGGGAGAATTGTTACCAAGAATGAATAAAAAAATTTAAGTTTACTTGCCCTAAACCTACTTTTTTCTAACTCAATTAACAGGGAGCTTTTAACCACTTCTTTATTCCATATTCTATCAATAAAAACATTACTGTATTTAGAGTATATTGGTCTTATATTTCTCTCACTTAGGTTCAAAAAATCATACACATGAGTTAAATAGGTTGATAGTTCAGTAAATATAAATACTCGAGAGATATTAAAAATTTCCTGCTCTTCTGGAGAAAGCTCTATTTCATTTAGCCATTTATATAAGTCTTTAGTAAACTTGTCATATTCTGAATGTCCAATATGCCAATTGAGGCGATTATTATGCGAATAATAATCTGAATTAATTAATGATTCAATATCTAAATAATGCTTCATCTGATTAACGCATGAAGCTTTTAACTATATCATTTAAGCTCGATTCTGGCTCCCATCCAATAATTTTTTTTGCATTACTATTATCACTATATGAACAACTAACATCTGAAGGTCTATGAGGCATAATTTCGTAATTAATTACCCTATCAAAAATATTTTCAAACTCTTGCATGACTTCAAATACAGAATAAACTTTACCGCTAGATATATTTAGCAGAAGGGGTTTTTCTATGTTTATTTTATTTACATATTTAATACTTTCAAGATTAGCCTTTGCAACATCAGTTATATGAATATAGTCCCTCTCACAAGTTCCATCTTTAGTGTCAAAGTCATTTCCAAATAACTTAATTTTATTTATTTTATTAGCATAAAAAGCCATGATAGCACTTGATAAGTTATTTGGTTCTTTAGGAACATACCCATCAATCAATCCACTTGGATCCATTCCTATAGTATTTGAGTATCTTAAAATAACAATATTCCAACTATTATCCGACAGTGAAAGATCATGTAATAAATCTTCAATATAAATTTTACACTTACTATAAGGATTAACTCTATTTAGCTTAGAGGACTCATGGAGGGGCATTTTATTATTAGAACTATAGACCATAATTGATGATGGGTAAATAATTTTTTTTATGTTAAATTCTTTCATTACTGTTAGTAAATTACCAACTAAAGACAACTCTTTATTCATGCTCTCTAGAGGATGAGAATAAAAGTCAAAAACTGATTTAATACCTGCAAAATGAATAACAGCATCAATATTAAAATTATTGAATATTGCCCTAATATCTTCTTCAGAATTAATTTTATTACTATTTAGTATTGCTTTTTTTCCACTAATTTTAAATATATTATTATTTATCTCCTCTAAATCTTCCATCTTCTTATTGTCTACAATAACTACGTTATATCCACTTCTTAGAAGTTCAATACAGGTATGCCTTCCAATATATCCAAATCCTCCAGTAATCAAAATGGTTTCTGACATATTATTAACTAACGTCCATCAAATAAATTAATCAAATTTTCAACACTTTTTTCGATTTCATGGTTAGATGAATCTTTTAAAGATGCTTTAGAAAAATCCTCATAGAGCTCTTTATTTTCTAATACTTTTACAACATTATTAGTAACTTCCTTTATATTGGAAAATTCACATAGATACCCATTTCTTGCATTCATAAACATTTCATTTACACCTATTATGTTCCATGCAATTAGTGGAATTGAGAAAAACATTGCTTCAGCCAAAACTAAACCAGCAGACTCCCTATGTGATAAAAATAAGAAAAGGTCTGCTGATTTATAAAAATCATATATATCTTCTCTCATCCCCATAAAATAAACAACATCACCATACTTTTCAATAAGATAATCATGATATTTTTTATCTCTATAGCCCCCTAAAAAGACGAATTTGTAGTTCGTTCTACTTTTTAAGGATAGAGCTACATTACAAAAATCCTCAACCCCTTTAGATTTTGTTTCTCTACCTGCAGATAAAATAACCTTATCTGTTGGCTTAAATCCAAGTTCTTTTTTTATGTCTTTACAGTCACTAGGATTTATTTTTTTTAATCCATATTTGTTTATTTTAATTTTATTTTCTGGAACTAAGAAACACTTTGATGCTGTGTTCTTTGCTGCAATACTTGGACATACTACATTTTTAGCTTTAGAAAAGCTATAAACGATGTGTTTTTTATACACATTATTGATTAGACTTACTGGACTATATATGTTTTTACTATCAAAATATTTTAAAGGCTTATTCTCTAAAAAAGCACCATGCCAATGAGCATAAATAGGAACCCCCCATTTAGCTTCTATATATTCAAGAAGGTGAGGAAAATGTACATTAATTATTGTGATGTTTTCTTTTAATACGATCGAGTGGATTAGTCTTCGAATTCTCAAGACATTAAAAAACCTATGCAACATATTATATGGAGATGATGCAGGCAAACTAACTATCTCAACCTTAACATCATTTTCAACCATCTTTTCGTAAAATAAATCGCGAGCATTATATAGAACCAGATATGCAACTCCTAATCTATTTAACTCAATACAGACATTCAGTAGATATGTTGCAATACCTTCTAAACCAGTTTCAGATCTTTTCTCCTTAATAAATAGTATTTTCACTAAAAAACTGTTCCTTATAAATTATATTTCCAAAGACTTTCATCATATAACTCAAGTTTTAAAAAATTAAAAATTTTTCTAATTGATTAAACTAAATATATTCTTTATAAATCTCATATTATTGATATAGAATTATTATTTAACTTTATTTTAAAATTGCACAAATAAATTCTCTAACAGCTCCATCACCACCATTTTTCTGTAGATGGATAATATTAGGAATTTTCTTAATTTTATTATTAGAATTTGCAGGACAAGCTGGCAATCCAATACTTCTAAGGAGCTCATAACAATTAATGTCATCACCAACATAGGCAACCTCATCAAGGGTTATATTTTCTATTTCACAAATTTCATTAACTACCTGCAACTTTTCATGATGAGCAACACCTTGATATAAATAATCTACTTTTAACTTTTTAGCGCGATTTTCTACTATTTTTGTATTTTCACTAGTAATAATTCCAGTTTTAATGCCAGAATTTCTTAGAAGCTCAAATCCTTTACCATCATGAGTGTTAAATTTTTTTAATTCATCGCCATTTTCACTGTAGTACATACCTGCATCTGTGAGAGTGCCATCTACATCAGATAAAAATAATTTAATTTTGGGAACTTGTCTCTTAGATAAAATGTATTTATACATTAATCGCTCTGCCATTTCCCAATCATCATCTTCATCTATTTCAACAGAAGTAAAGTGCTCCATTTCATAAATAGACACTTTTTCACTTAATCTGTTTTCGTTTTTTAATATATTTTTAATGCTGTTAACATAAAAAGCGCCATTTTCCATAAATGTACCAGTAAAGTTTTGACGTCGTGGACGAGTCTTGAAATCATAATTTAATGGCTTCGCATCATCATTCCAAAAAAATCTTTTTGTTCTCACGCATGTTAGTAGTGAATTAGATTTTTCAATTTTCAATTTTTCCAATGCTTGATCAAAGTCTTTAGTTTGAGTAAGCGGTGATGTTGCCTGGATAAGAAGTAATAGGTCGTTATCATCAAAATTATTTTTAGCAATGAATTCAAGCATAATAGACTCTGTGGTTGCAATATCATTTGCATTTTTAGCTTCTCTGTCATAAACTTGTACTTTTGAAAGTCCAAAACTGTTTATAACCGATCTAATTTCTTCACAATCAGTAGCAACATATATTTCATCAATTTGAATTGATTTTTGCGCAGCTAGAAGAGACCAATAAATCAAAGGCTTCCCGCAGAAATTTTTTATATTTTTAAATGGTATAGATTTGCTTCCACATCTTGCGGGAATAAGAGCTATGTTCATAGTTATTTCTTAACCAGGATAGATATCTAATTCAATATGATACATAATTTTTATAATCAAATTACTACCTTCAAAATAACATGAAAGTAACTAAGCACTCTTTTGGATACTGTATATTTTTTCTACGTTGTCTGGACCTGGAATAAAACTAGAAATTAATTTATAAATCATAAAAAAAACTTTGAACTTAATAGAGTTACTTTTAAAATCATTTTTTGAAAAATAACTTCTATTATGCGACTCTTTAGTCAAAGTTAATTTTGATAATTTTAAGTTATGTTTAAAGACATGGTCTTGAATTATATTAATATGCCCACTTCCATGTAAATCTCTCTCAGTGAAAAATTCTATTTCATTAGTCAATAAAAACCTTAATCTTAATGAATTTCTATAAACGTCTGGTGTTGTAACAAATAAGATTGTTTTAAAATTCATTAGTGTTTTAACATTCCTTATGAAATGGAATTGATTTTCTAAGTGCTCTATAATTTCCATTGCAAAAATATAATCAAAATCACCAGCAATATCATCAAAATCTTTATTTAAATCTCTTATAGTCAAATTTTTATTATCAGCTTTATAGCTATCTTCAATATCGATAGATTGTAAATTTAAAAAACCATTATCAATCAATCTTTGTTCAAAAGCGCCATGTCCAGAAGCTAAAACTAATATAGAGACCTCTTTATTGACTCCTAGTTCAAAAAATTCATCAAACACCTTCTGATGTAAGTTCTCATCAGCTCCCATTTTGATATCTTTATAATATCTAACACTGTTTATTAAAATAATATTCTCCGATTATTTTCTACTTTCTATTCTTTAATTTATCTCTTTGAACTTTTTCAATTGGAAGTATTTCACTGTCTTTGAATTTAAGGGCTTCATAAGATGCAGTTAAGTCTCTTGCCAATTTTTGAAGGCCCTGAGGCTCAAGTGATGCTGCATGATCGGTACCTTTCCAAGTTCTATCTTTTGTAAAATGTCTTTCAATCCATCTTGCACCTAAAGTGTATGCAGCAACATCAAGCGCTACACCAAGATGGTGCCCTGAAAAACCTATTTCATTTACTCTTGTCCCATAGTTTTCATATAGCCAATTTATCTCTAAAAGAGCAATATCTTTTGGGGGTACTGGGTATCCAGATGTGCACGAATATATTAAAAGCCTAGTTTTTGCTTGACTTGTCTCTTCAAAAAAACTTACAATCTCTTCAACTTCTAATTTAGTTGTCATACCAATCGAAAGCTGAACTTGTCCTCTGAACTCATCCCTAAGAACCCTTAACATTTCAAAATTATTATTACAGGCAGATGGCACCTTTAAAAATTCTGGCTCAAAAGATATCATCTCTTTTGCACTGGTAACATCCCAAACAGAAGTACTGTAAACCATATCTAAAGTGTCGCAGTAATTTTTTAGTTCTTTATTTTGAGCTACATTAAACTCCAAATATTCTCTATGTTCACCGTAGGTTTCACCATAAGAATTTTCAACAACTGGATGGGGGGCATTAAACTGCTCATCCGTTAAAAGCTCTTTATTCTTTCTTTTTTGGAATTTTACATATTTAACTCCAGCACCTTTGGCAAGGTCAATTAGTTCTTTAGCAATATCCATTTGGCCCATATGGTTACAGCCTATTTCAGCAATAACCTTAGGTTCTTTATAGTCAAACTTAAATCCCATTTTTTGTCCTTTAAATTAATTAATTTCTGCTTTGTGACTCGAGACGAATTATACTCAAGTTTAAGATATATGCTTATTCACAGATTTATTTATATAATCTTTTAACGATTCTTTTGATGCCCATCCTAGTTCAACTGTTTTTTTAATCACAACGTCTGCAGTCATTCTATTACCTTTCCTTTCTGGGAGCATAGTAATATCTCCTTCGAACATTTCAGCAACTTCTAGCACTGTATATGAATCTTTACACCCAATACCAAAGTCATCTCCATGTCCATTTTCACCAATTAAAATCAATCCATTTATAATATCATTTATATGAGTAAAATTTCTTCGTTGTGTTCCTGGAGATACCACTGTAAGCTTTTGATTATTTAATCTTTGTTTTAAAAATAGCGCTATAAGGGTTGCATATTTACCAGTTGATATTTCCCTTTTGCCATAAACATTGTAAAAATATGTTATTGCAAAGGATATACCAAACCAATCTCCATAATTTACAACTAATTCTGTATTGGTAGCTTTGGTCCATGCATAAGGACTTTGACTTCGCCCTAAACCACCATCACCAAATTTTGTACTACTACCAGCATAAATAATTTTTGCCCCTGTCTTTCTAGTAAACTCCAATATTGCAAAAATCCCATCTTTATTAGATTTCCACACTTCATTAATATCTTCAAAGCTCTGCTCTACCCTTGAGTATTCTCCTAAATGATAAATAAATACCGGAGTAAAGCTTATAAGTGAATCTACATCGACTGTTGAGCCAACTATATATTCAACATTTTCAACATGGTTATTAACACTTCCAGTTGAGTAGTTATCAAGAGAATAAACTTTATTATTTTTATCTTGCACTAACTCCTCACATAGATGGCTTCCAATAAATCCAGCCCCTCCAGTGACTAAAATTTTTTTCTTCATGAATCGCTCCCAAACAAATCACGAGTAACTACTTTATCCATGACATCGCTAATTTCTTTCGATGGACGATTAGCAACAATAACTGTTGAAATTCTTTTAAATTCTTTCAAATCTTTAATAACTCGAGATTTATAGAACTCTTCCTCTTTTATTACTGGCTCAAAGACTACCACTTCAATTCCTATTAATTTAATTCGTTTCATTATTCCTTGTATGGATGAAGCACGAAAGTTATCTGAACCACTTTTCATAATTAAGCGGTAGATTCCTACGACTCCAGTACTAGGTGTTTCGTTTTGAGCATTGCTTTTTAAACTATTTGTTAATTTTTTTATTATTTGCTTAGCAACGAAATCTTTTCTGGTTGAGTTAGCATCTACAATTGCTTGTATAAGGTTATTTGGGACATTTTGATAGTTTGCAAGAAGCTGTTTAGTATCTTTTGGCAGACAGTAACCACCATAACCAAAAGAGGGGTTATTGTAATGGGTGCCTATACGAGGATCTAAACCCATGCCATCTATCAAATGTTTCGCATTAAGCCCATGAACCTCTGCGTAAGTATCAAGTTCATTAAAATATGCAACACGCATTGCAAGATAGGCGTTGGAGAAAAGCTTTACTGCTTCCGCTTCTGTTGAATCTGTAAAAAGTATGTCAATATTTTCTTTCATTGCCCCTTCTGCTAATAGTTTAGCAAACTGCTCTGCTCTTTTACTCTGCTCACCTACAATTATTCGAGACGGATATAAGTTATCATAAAGTGCTTTACCCTCACGCAAAAACTCTGGGGAAAAAATTAACTTGTCAGTTTTTAGCTTACAATTTTCATCTTTAAAGCTTGCAGTAAAGCCAACAGGCACTGTAGACTTAATGACCATCACTGCATTTGGGTTAATCTCTGTTACATCCCTTATAACTGATTCGATTGAATCAGTGTTAAAGCAGTTGGTTTCTGTATCATAATCAGTTGGAGTTGCAATAATGACAAAATCAGCGTTCTTATAAGCTTTATGTTTATCTAGAGTTGCTTTAAGATTAATTTTTTTGTTTTTTAAAAAATTTTCTATCTCTAAATCTTCGATAGGAGACTCTCTAAGATTTATTTTATCAACTATCTCAGGATTTATATCGAGCGCTATTACTTGATTATTCTGAGCTAATAGGACTGCATTTGAAAGGCCAACATATCCTGTTCCAGCAATTGTTATATTCATTATTTATAAGGCTCTTTGGTTTAATTCAACAAAAGCTTCGTGAAAATTATAGGAATTATAGTTTATAGTTCTCTTCATTTTATCTATTTAGTAAACATCAGCAAAAATATACCATTGAAAATCTCATCTTAGTCTTGCTAGATTTTTTATATAGGTCATAAAACTACCTACTTTATTGATTAACATACCAATCCATTGTTTCATCTAACCCCTGTTTTATATCTTTTCTCGGCTGGTAATTTAAAAGGGTTTTGGCTTTGGTAATATCAGCTTTAGAATGACGAACATCACCAACTCGGAAATCTTTATAGGTTAAATTAGCCTTTTGCATCATACAGCGCATAGCAACCCTCTCTTTGATTAGTTGGAAAAGCTCGTTAAGACTGGTACTTTGATTAAATGCTACATTGTAGATTTGATTCGTCGCATTTTTATTTTCTGTAGTGGCAGCAAGCAGGTTAATTTGTATGGTATTTTCTATATAACAGAAATCTCGACTAGTTTCGCCATCACCATTGATGAATAGCTCTTTGCCTTTAATTAGAGCTTCGGTCCATTTGGGAATTACTGCGGCATATGCGCCATTTGGATTTTGACGTTTACCAAAAACGTTAAAATATCGAAGCCCAATGGTATTGAAATTATAAGTTTTAGCGAAGACTTGCGCGTAAAGCTCATTAACAAGCTTAGTAACAGCGTAAGGGCTGAGTGGATTACCAATCTTATCCTCTACTTTGGGAAGATCTGGGTGGTCTCCATAGGTTGAACTAGAGGCGGCATAGACGAACCGCTTTACTTTTGCATCTCTTGCAGCAACTAGCATATTTAAGAAACCATCAATATTAGCCTGATTAGTTCTTATTGGATTCTCAATTGATCTCGGTACAGAGCCTAAAGCTGCTTGGTGAAGTATGTAGTCAACATTTTGTGATGCTTGCTGGCACTCCTTTAGATTTTTAATGTCGCCCTTAATGAAAGTAAAGTTATCTTCTATCCCTTTTCTTGTTGCACTGGTTGCGTCTTGTATGGCTTGGTCAATATTATGCTGATAACCAGTTTCAAAGTTATCTAGACCAATTACTTTTTGGTTTAATATGAGAAGTTTTTCTAGCAAGTTGGAACCGATGAAGCCTGCTACACCAGTTATAAGCCAAGTGTATTGGTTTTTTTTAAGGTTTTTCTGAAGCTCTTCATATGTTGTCATTTTATAATCTTCCGTCTACTTCTTCAGCTTTTAGCAGATATTTTATGTCATACAGTACATGAGACTGCTTCCCAAATGCTTTAATTTTTGATGATGATAGCAGTTTGAATTCATTGTGCGCAACTGCAAGAAGAATGGCATCATATTTACCATTTTCAGGACTATCTATAAGCTGGATATTATATTCTTGTTTTGCTTTTTCTTTGTTAACCCATGGATCATAAACATCTACATTGCAATTAAGGCTTTCGAACTCGTTAACTAGATCAATGACTCGGGTATTGCGAATGTCAGGGCAGTTCTCTTTGAATGTTAGACCCATAATGAGAATATTAGAATTTTCAATATGTATCAGTTTTTTAGTCATAAGATGTAAGACTTCTTTTGCGATATATATGCCCATGTTGTCATTGAGTTTTCTGCCAGCAAGAATCATCTCCGGGTTATACCCAACTTCAATTGCCTTCTGTGTTAAGTAATATGGATCTACACTAATACAGTGGCCACCAACGAGTCCTGGTCTAAAAGGTAAGAAGTTCCACTTGGTGCCTGCAGCTTCTAATACTGACTCGGTATCAATATCTAATTTATTAAAGATGAGAGCTAACTCATTAATAAGTGCAATGTTTACATCACGTTGAGTATTCTCAATCACTTTTGCAGCTTCTGCAACTTTAATGCTGCTTGCTTTATGTGTTCCAGCGATTATGATCTCTTGATATAGCTCGTCAATTTCAGTGGCAACCTTTGGAGTGGAGCCTGCAGTTACTTTCTTGATGTCTGGAAGTCGGTGATTTTTATCTCCTGGATTAATTCTTTCAGGTGAGTATCCACAGTAGAATTCTTGGTTAAAAGTTAAGCCTGATTTTTTTTCCAAAATTGGAACGCATATCTCTTCAGTAGCTCCTGGATACACAGTTGATTCATAAATAACAATATCGCCTTTTTTTAGGATTAACCCAATTGACTCGCTTGATTTTTCTAAATGAGTCAGATCAGGTTTTTTATACTTATCAATCGGCGTTGGGACGGTCACAATGTAAATTTTACAATCTTTAATATCATCTATTTTAGTTGTAAAACTTAGGTAAGTTGCATCTATAAGCTCCTGTTGGGATGTTTCTAAAGTTGAATCGACACCATTTTTAAGCTCATTAATTCTATGTCGATTAACATCAAAACCAACAACCTTGCGATTTTTTCCAAACTCTACCGCAAGAGGGAGGCCAACATACCCTAAACCAATTAAGGCAATTTCTTTATTATTCATACTTTATTTAATTTTGTTGTATTTCTTATACCAATCAGCAAAATGCTTTACCCCATGCTTAACACTCATACTTGGCTTATAGCCAAAGTCTTTTACTAGGTCATCCACATCTGCATAGGTATCAGGAACATCTCCAGGCTGAAGAGGTAAAAGTTCTTTTTTTGCCTTCTTACCTAATGAACTCTCTAATGCTTCAATGTAATCCATGAGTTCAACTGGATTGTTATTGCCAATATTATAAACGCTGTATGGAGCAATTGAAGATGAAGGATCAGGGTTATTACTATCCCAATTTAAATTAGGGGTTGCTGGCTTATCCAGAACTCTAATAATGCCCTCCACAATATCGTCAATGTAAGTAAAGTCTCTCCTATGTTTACCAAAGTTATACACTGTAATAGGTTCGTCATTCATAATAGCTCTGGTGAACTTTTGAAGCGCCATATCTGGCCTATCATAAGGGCCATATACTGTGAAAAATCGAAGGCCTGTAGTTGGGAGATTGTAAAGATGGGAATATGTGTGTGCCATTAATTCATTAGCTTTCTTGGTAGCGGCATAAAGACTAATTGGATGATTGGCTGAGTCATGGGTTGAGAATGGCTGCTTAGTGTTAAGTCCATAAATAGAGCTTGAGGATGCATAAACTAAATGACCTACTTTATTCTGCCTACAACCTTCTAAAACATGTGAAAAACCAACTAAGTTAGTGTCAATATAAGCCAATGGATTTTCAATAGAATATCTAACCCCTGCCTGAGCAGCTAGATTAACAACACCATCAAACTTTTCATCTTCAAATAGTTGGGTCATTGCCTCACGATTTTCAATACTCATTCTGACATGGCTATAGTTTAAGTGCTCATGATGTCGAGCTAAACGCGCCTCTTTTAGTTTTGGATCGTAATAGTTATTATGGTTATCAATTCCAACCACAACATCACCCCTGTTCAGAAGTTTAATTGAAAGTGCTGAACCTATAAACCCAGCTGATCCTGTTACTAATACTTTCATTCAGCTCCTTTGCTAATTAACTTAAGATTCTCTAGTTTGTTATTGTTGCTATTATATAGTCAATATTAAAAATTATTTGATACCAACTAAGCTTGTGGTTCATCTCATATACATTTAAATATATTTCTATGGTCATTTTTAATGATTAACACGATAAGTCTAGCCTAGTTTAACAATCACTAAATACCAATAATCTTGTCCATCAAACATGTTATCTGGTTTAATCTGCACATAATGTTACTTTATTATTTATTACTAATAATTTTAACTAGTAAAAATTTTACATTAATTGCTTTTAGCTTCTACTATAACCCTTGAATAAGCCTTTAATTAATAACATAATATTGTTTAGTCTGGTATAACATCATTACAAAAAAACTAACACAAAAAGGTAGTAATAAATGATCAAAAAATGTCTTTTTCCTGCGGCTGGTTATGGAACACGTTTTTTACCTGCCACTAAAGCAGTTCCAAAAGAGATGCTCCCAATACTCTCAAAACCATTATTGCAGTACGGAGTTGAAGAGGCTCTATCTGCAGGAATAACCAATATGGCTATTGTTACAGGAAGGGGTAAGAGAGCAATTGAAGATCACTTTGATAATTCATTTGAACTTGAAGCACAATTAATTGGCACTTCAAAAGAAGACTACCTAAAAGAAATCAAAGAGATAATTAGTACATCTACTTTCACTTATGTTCGCCAGAAACAGATGCTCGGCTTAGGCCACGCTATTCTTTCTGGTGAACCTCTTATTGGAGATGAGCCATTCGCTGTAATTTTGGCAGATGATCTATGTGATTGCACTGATGATGGAGTTATTTCACAATTAATTGAAATTTATAAACAATATCAATGCTCAGTAGTGGCTATTGAAGAAGTGCCAATGCACAAGACCAACCTATATGGAATTATTACTGGTGAACTCCTCGATAATTCAAGTGATACATATCAAGTTACAGATATGGTAGAAAAGCCTGAAGAAAAAGATGCTCCAAACAATATGGCAATCATTGGACGCTACATACTTACTCCTGATATTTTTGATATCTTAAGAACCGTCAAGCCAGATAATGGTGGAGAAATTCAAATTACTAACGCTCTAAAAATTCAGGCAAAAAAAGGCAACGTTATTGCATATAAATTTAAAGGTAAGCGGTTTGATTGTGGAAATGTTAAAGGATATCTTGGGGCTACCAATCATTTTGCTAATAAACTAGGCATTAATGACTAAAAATCTTTCATATTTTTTTATTAAGGTTTTAGTTTTTTTTATTTGAATAATCTTTCCTTAATATTTCCTCTTAACCTTTCATCTTGACCTATAGAATCTTATTTATAAGTTTGGACTTTTTTGTGTTTCTTAATTATGATAATTAATGATGCTCTATAATTAGAGAAAATTTAATAAATTATTATGTATAACAATATAAATTTTAACGATAAAACCATTCTAATTACTGGTGGTGCAGGATTTATTGGAAGTAATTTGGCTTTTTATTTACAAGAAAATTTTCCAGAATCAAAAATTATCATTTTTGACTGCTTCAGAAATCAAGAAACCTTTCAAAATGGAAATCTAAAAAGCTTTGGACACTATAAAAACTTAATTGGATTTAATGGAAATATTATTTGTGGGAACATAAATAATAAAGATGATCTGGCTTTGTTGAATAAACATAAATTTGATGTCATCTTTCATCATGCTGCAATTTCAGATACGCGAGTATATGATCAAGAAATTGTAATGAAAACAAATGTAAATTCATTTTACGACTTATTGGAGATAGCAAAAAGAAATAGCGCTGTCATGGTTTATGCAAGTTCAGCGGCCACTTATGGCGCCCTCCCCTCGCCACAAACTGTAGGCAAAGAAAATCCCGAAAACCCCTATGGATATAGTAAATATGTTATGGATCAGATTGCAGCTAGATATTCAAATCAAAATCCAGAATTGACGATTGTAGGATTAAGGTTTTTTAATGTGTATGGGCCTAGAGAATTTTACAAAGCTTCAACTTCATCCATGGTAATTCAACTTGGACATCAAATTTTAAATAATAAAGCGCCACGTTTATTTAATAATTCCCATCAAATACTTCGTGATTTTGTTTATATTGAAGACGTAATTCAAGCTAATATTAAGGCTTGTCAGCCTAAAAAAAATGGCGTCTACAATGTTGCAACTGGAATCCCAAGAAGCTTTCAAGAGATTGCAGATATTTTGCAAAAAGAACTTGGCACTGACCTAGGAACAGAATATTTTGATAATCCTTTTAATGGATATCAAATGCACACTCAAGCAGATATTTCAAGCACTAATAAAAACTTAGATTTTGAGCCACAATATTCTTTAGATCAGGGTATTAAAACTTATATCCCTGAAATTTTACGTCTTCATAATTCTAAAATCTCATGATTGATATTCAAAATAAAACTCCTAAAATTTTAGTTGTTGGTGATCTCATGATTGATCATTATCTCTGGGGCTCTTGTGAACGAATATCTCCAGAAGCTCCTGTTCAAGTAGTTAATATTGATAATGAAAGTACGTTATTGGGTGGTGCTGGCAATGTAGTCAATAACCTTACTGCTCTTGGAGCCAAGGTTGATGTCATAAGTGTAGTTGGTGAATGCCAGGCATCTGAAGAACTTAAAGAATTGTTAATTGATATTAATGTAGATACTCAATACTTAATTACTCAAAAAAGTCGAATTACCAGCAAGAAAAGTCGAATCATTGCCTCACAGCAACAAGTAATTCGATATGATAGAGAATGTACAGATGAGATAAATAGTAAATCACAAATAGCAATTATTGAGTCTTTTAAAAATATAGTTAATAATTATGATGTCATACTGCTATCAGATTATGGAAAAGGATTATTAACTTTTGAACTAACCCAATCCTTAATTTCTATTGCCAATCAAAAAAATAAGAAATTATTAGTAGACCCTAAAGGCCTAAACTATTCAAAGTATAAAGGAGCTTATTTATTAACTCCTAATAAAAAAGAAGCGGCTGAAGCAACATCTTCTGTCATCAATGACCATAAAAGTCTTTCAAAAGCCATACAAAGTCTAAAAGAACAATGCAATCTGGAAATTTCACTTATTACCTTAAGCGAGCAAGGTGTGGCAATTTTTGACCATGAATTACGGATTTTTCCTACTGCAGCCATTGAAGTATATGATGTAACTGGAGCTGGGGATACTATCTTAGCCTCTCTAGGATTTGCATTAGCATGTAATATAGAGATTGATGAGGCCGTCAAATTTGCTAACTTAGCTTCAGGGGTTGTTATTGGGAAAATTGGTTCTGCAACAAGTACATTGAATGAAATAATTGAATATGAGTCAAGCCTCAATAAATCCAATAGTGATGAGCACATTAAAACTTGGGGTGAAATTTCTTCTATTATTAATGAATTGAAAAACAAAGATCGAAAGATTATATTTACTAATGGTTGTTTTGATATTTTGCATATTGGACATATAAAATACTTAGAGAAAGCGAAAAGCTTTGGTGATATATTAATTGTAGGCCTTAACTCGGATGAATCAATTAGAAGACTTAAGGGCAATAACCGTCCAATTAATACACAAAATGATCGTGCTTATATTCTTGCGTCGCTTGAAGTAATTGATTATTTAGTCATATTTGATGAAGATACACCTTTTGAATTAATAAACCTCATTAAACCAGATGTGCTGGTCAAAGGAGGAGACTATGAAGGCAAAGAAGTAGTAGGTCAAGATATTGTAAAAGAGCTCAAGCTAGTAAAATTTATTGATGGAAAAAGCACAACTAAAACTATCGAAAGGATACAAAAGGCATGAAGGATATTATTCAAAATGAATTTAATTCGCACATAAAGGTAGCAAACTTACTTCATGATTTAACTGATGAGGTTGCAAAATCTGCTCAGCTATGTATTCATTGCCTAAGAAATGGTGGAAAAATTTTAATATTTGGAAATGGTGGGAGTGCCGCTGATGCTCAACATATTGCTGCAGAGTTAGTTGGAAGATATAAAACTGATCGCAAAGGCTTGCCTGCAATTGCTTTGACTACTGATACATCTGCTCTTACATCAATTGGAAATGATTTTGGCTATAAACATATATTTGAGCGCCAGATTGAAGCTCTAGCAAATAAGGGTGACGTAGCAATTGGAATTAGCACTAGTGGTAAAAGTGAAAATATTACTAGAGCCCTTAAACTTGCATCTAAACTAAACTGCAGCACTATTGGACTTAGCGGACAAGGCGGTGGAGAAATGAATAAGGTTTGCAATGTGAACCTAGTTGCCCCTTCTGATGACACGCCTCGAATTCAAGAAATACATATCATTATTGGACATACAATTTGCCATTTAATAGATCAAGAATTTAAAAATTAATTTATTTGCTTAACTGCCTCTAATACATCTGAGGCATGAACCAGCTTCATACAATTGTGATGCTTGAGTGGACATTCCCTTTTCATACATGGTTGGCATTCTAAATTCTTTTTAACTATCATGCTATTTTCATTCATCCATTGTGAAGTCTCTTTGTCATTAGTTGAACCAAAAATTGCTACAGTAGGAATTTGAAAAGCTGCTGCCAAGTGCATTGGACCGCTGTCACCAGTAATGAATAGATCAAGATTAGCGATTTGATTAATTAATTCATCAATAGAAGTTTTAGCCACTAAATTTATATAATTATTAACACCTTTTTCAATCAAATATTTTTCAATATCTACTGCAATGTCTTTTTCATTGGGGCCGCCAAATATGATAATATCATAATGGTTAGATAAAGCAAATGCTACATCTGCGAATTTTTTTGGATACCATCTTTTAGAGCTGCCATATGATGCGCCAGGGTTTAAACCTAATAATTTACGATTATTATCTTTATTTTTATTTTTATTTTTATGTATTATTAATTTACTTGCAATAGCGGTAATGTTAAGACTATCGTTAACAAATTGATTATATTTTTCTACCTGATGGCCTATCTTATAGTTAATTTTATCAAATTGATATTTCTTTTTAGACGAAATACAAAACTTAATAAATGTTGAACGAATAGACCCCCTAAAAGAAAAGAAAAAATCAAATTCATCAAAACTTTTAATTGTTCTGTATAAATTGAAATAATTTTTTTCTAAAACATATGATTTGGTAACATTTGGATGATTATTTAAAGTCGCTACTGAAGCTACAGAACCTATTAATACAACTTCAGAGTCATTAAAATAATTTATCAAATTTTCAATAGCAGGAGTTGCCATTACTGAATCTCCAAGCCATGTTGGAAGCTCAATAAAAATTCTCATCAAACCAGTTTGAAGTGCTTCTTACTCAAATCCACTCCAAAAAATTTTTCTAACTTAATCATAAAGCGGTGTTTTTTTTGTTTTAAAGTTAACTTATATAATACGTTCGCTTGATATATTTCTGTTGACTTAGGCAGCCAATTTTTAACAATTTCTGGGTGAGTTCCCTTAAACTCTTTAATAATTGACTGATCCATATTTGAGTAGTCAATTCTAGCTGGCTGTTTTCCCCAGTATTTTTGCACTTTTTTACTTTTAAGATTCATTTCTTCTTCACTCCTAATCCAGCCATAGTGATAGCAATATGCACCAGTATGTTTAGCCTTAGGATATTTCCCTTTTTTATTACCTTCTAATACAAGCCAAAAGAGTCCATCAGGAGCATATGATCTAACTGAATTTTTGATAATTCTTGCTTCAGATCGATACCAACCAGGAGAGTCAAGATAGCTACTTGAATTTCCGTAAAAATGATAAAAACTAACAGTCAGTGCCTCTATATTAATATTGTTTAGGTGTTCAGCCATTGAGTCCTTAATTTTCATTAAGTCCTTCTCATGATACACCTCATCACCCTCAACATAAAAAGCCCAATCGCCTTTACAGTTATATTGAGCAATCATTTTTTGTTGGCCATAAACAAAACCCCTATCTTGCATATTAGGATTCCATTGTGATTGTATGACCCTAATCTTAGGGCTATTAATAGAATTAATCAGCTTTAAGGTATCATCTTCACTTTCACCGACGTTAACAACAAATTCATCAACAATAGGCAAGACTGATTGAATTGATTGCATAAAGGGATAACCCAATATCTGTCCATTTTTTATAAATGTAAAGGCACTAACTTTCATATTCAAAATATATTTGATGGCTATAGAATTTTTATTTCCCTTCTACTTAACTTGGAGACAACCTCTTGCTTTCCAGCGTTAAACATAAACAACCTATTATCAATGTTTTTATTCAAGCTTATAGAAAAACCCAAGCTATTAAGATAATTTAGTAATTCAAAATCTCTATTCCCATGAAGCTCTCCTGTTATCCAGGAAGTTTTTTCAAGAAATTCACTCTTAATGCTAGTTAAAATATCATATTCAGCACCCTCTGTATCAATTTTAATTAGATCTACTTTATTAATACCAAGGTCCTTTAAAATATCATTAACATTTTTCACCTCACATTCTGAGAAAGGCTCACTCAAATTTCCCTCAACTTCTGAATAAAATGACACCCCGCCATAATTTTCATTATCATCACTTAGATAGACCTTAAAACTACCATTTTTAGCACCAAGTCCAACATTAAAAGCTTCTATATTTTTAAATTGTGATGTATTTTTTTGCAATATTTCAAAATTTTCTTTCAAAGGTTCAAATGTATATATAAGCGCTTCAGGGAACAAAGTTGCCAGATAAATGGAAGTTATTCCTATGTTGCCGCCAATATCAAAAATGACTTTTGGCTGTAATTCATCTGGAAAATAATATTCTCTTTTATACTTTGATTTTAATAATATCTCATAGATTAAAATCATGTCACTAGAACTAGTTCTATAGTAAACTTTTTTATTATTCCAAGTTAAAGAACTTATACGATGACTTTTATCCTTAATATTTCTTGCAAACTCAAAAGATTTTGATTTTAATAAATATTTTAATTTCCTACTACTCATATATTTTAAACTCCTATTTTGCGCTTTACTTTAAACCCTTCGATAAAAAGTTCATCAATATTACAATCAATAAAATCAACCAATGCATCTTGTGGGGTTCGAACTATAGTTCTGCCATGTAAATTAAAAGAAGTATTTAAGCTAACCCCGTATCCAGTTATTTCTTTTAGCGCCTTAAGGTACCTATAATAATTTGGGTTATCTTTTTCTTCAACGAACTGTGGTCTTGCTGTTCCATCGACATGCACCGCACAAGGCAAGTCTTGAATGAATTCCTCCTTCATTCTAAATGCAATTGCCATATGTTTGTGAGGAAAGCTATTTTCAAAAAGCCTCTCCCTTTCTTCTTCAAGAATTGATGGACAAAAAGGTTGGTAATTTGGCCGTTTTTTTACATTTGCATTGATTCTTTCACGAATATTTTCACGCATAGGATCAGCGACAATAGAGCGATTACCCAAAGCACGTGGACCAAACTCCATCCTTCCATGAAAAAGAGAGCAAATTTTTCCCTCTGAAACAGATTTCGCAGCCTCCTCAGGCCAGATAGTTTCCATATCTTCAAAAGTAATTTTATCAGCGCCTTCTAGAGTTGTTTTTACTTGCTCACGGGTATATGAATCTCCAAAATAAGGCATGACATAATCTTTTAGCCAGCTAATATCTTGATCTAAATCAATTGCAGTTAATATTGCACTTCCAATAGCTAGACCTTCGTCTCCCATAGCTGGCAAAACATAAATATTTTTAAAGTTAGTTCTTTCAAAAATCTGAAGACTCATAATAATATTGGCTGCAACACCCCCTGAAAGACATAAATTATTAATAGGGTACTTTTCATAGACAACATTCAAATAATCAACTATTGTATCTTCTAAATATTTTTGAACTGTGGCGCAAAAGTTTTCATTACCAATTTTATTTCTTTGATCTTTTAGCCAATACATGTCATAAAAAGGCTTAATCCCCTCTACATCAAATCCAATACTTAAAGAATTTTTATCAATCTTTGTAGCATTTTTTAACAAATTTAACAAAACTTTATCGGCAGAACCAAATGCCGCTAAGGCTTCAACTTTTCCTTCATCACTATTAGGACGAAGATCCATTGCCTGGGTAAATAAATTATAAATACGCCCAATAGATAAGAATCTATCCCCTCCCCCTATAAAGTCAGCCGAAGATTCGCCAATAAGCTTGAATTCTGAACCTCCTTCAAACGCATAAATTTTACTAAAAAATCCGTCACCCTGGCCGTCGATAGTTAGTGCAATTGCTCTTTCTCCATTAAATGGAGAAAGGCAATATGATGGGATTGCATGGCATAAATGATGCTCATAAAAAAAAATATTTTTAGGAATTAAGCCAAATTTTTTAAAATTAATCTTAATATAATTAATGAAAGCTTTTTTATTGCCTTCAGGTGTCTCATTAATTAGGGCTCTTTTAAATTTTGCAGAATAGTAAGATTTTACTGCTGAAATATTAGTAAACAAAGACTTAAAGATAGCTAAATTTTTCTGAATTCTTGATATATTCAAATCTTTAATGTAAGTTGGGCTAATGATAAGTCTTATTGCTTTTTCAATTTCCTTGTTGTAAATCATCTTTTCTCTTAGTTCGCCATCTTGGCCTTTGTCCTCAAAATCGCTATATGAATGAGCTACATAGTCTATACCTTCCAAATTATAACTATCAAGTATTGGTGTAATATCAAGCTGATCATGCTTAATCCGAGTTACTCTTTCTGTACTCATTGCAAATATAGTTTTTTCATTAGTATCTATGAGACAAAGTGCGCTATCATGGCCACAATATTTAGTACCTACAATTTTCATAATGAAATTTTATTTATTAGTTGATTTGAAAATTTTATTAACTTTTGAATATTATATCCAGCCAAGCTATCCACCTCCGTAGAAAAAACCGTCTTATTTAGAGATGAAGTTGGAGCAAATAAACAATAACTTTCTTGATTTTTTTCATGAATAGTGACAACGGGCTTATTAAAGGCTGATGCAATATGAGAAATAGATGTATCGGGAGTAATAATTAAATCCAATTGATTTATCAGTGATGCTAAAGCCATAATTGTTTCAGTCTTATAACTAATTGCTACATAATCAAAACCCATATCAATTACTTTTTGACTAACTCTTTGGAATTTATTTGGCGTAGTTAAAATTAAAATTTGAATTTTATTATTATTTTTATATAAGCCTTGACAAATTTTATAAAGTTCAGAAAATCTAATTTTTTTTCCTTTAACAGTCCCCTCAAGATTAATGCCCACTAATAATTTAGAAGGATATTGTTTTATAAAATTATCTGTTTGTTTTTTTAGCGCATCAGTTATATATAAATCATATCCATTAGATTTTGGTTTAATATCAAAAGGTTTTAATACGCCCAACCAATTATCACGAAAATGTCTTTTTTTTGATTTTTCTATATAAATATCGTACATAGACAGTTCATTTCCATTTACTCCATATCTGCCATCTTTTTTTATAGAAATCACTTTTTTTGGGTTTATAATTTTTAACCTAATTATTGCATGTGGAACAACTGAGTGATCAAATTCAATACACACATCAAACTTTTGTTGTCTAAGTTTTAAAAGAGATGGAAAATCACTAAAAAAGTTATTTTTATGGTTTGTAATAATGTGGTCTACATAAGGGTTATTAATTAAAACTGCTTTATTGACTTTGCTAGCTAAAACAGTTATTTTAACATGGGGATAGGCTAATTTTAACTCTCTAAATACGGGAGTAGTAATAACCATATCACCAATACGATCATAACGAAAAAACAATACATTTTTTGCATTTTTAACGTCAAACTTAATATTTTTTTTCTTTGTAATACCCCTTAGAAGCAATGCTTTTAAATTATTTGTAATATTCATAAAAACTTATTAATACCATTCTCACACCAATCAAGTTCTTCAGCTATAACTTTTTGAAGAAGCTTATCATTTACTAATAAAGAACTTCTATTAGCCTCATTATGCCAAAGATGATACTGTATAGCTGAAAATTTAAGTGTTTTCCGATGAATACCTTTATTTAGCAGTCTAACAACAAACTCACTATCTTCACGGCCCCAGCCTTTAAATTCATTATTAAACCCATTAACACTAATGCAGTCTTTTCTAAAAAAAGACATGTTGCAAGTTTTTATGCCCTTGAGATAATTATCTTTAATTGAAAAAAAATTAGATAAAAAATTTGAATGAATTGAATTTAAGCGATTATTTATTCCTCTAGACAAAAAATCAAAAAATAACTGTTGTCTTTTAATCACATCTTTTGTTTTTTTTTCTGAAAGAAGAGCTCTTGAACCTTGAATAAAAAAACCAAATTTAGCATTTTTTAGATGATCGGTAATAAATTCTGGGTGAAGTATGGTATCACCATCCACCAATATAATATAATCACTTTTAGAAATTGAAATAGCCTTATTTCTTGATTCAGCCGCTCTAAAACCTAAGTCTTCATGAAAGGAGTGTATTATTTCTAAATTTGATTGTGAATTAAAATCAGAAATTAAATTTTTAGTCCGCTCATCACTGCCATCATCTGCAATAATCACTTCAGAGGGAGGGAGTATTTGACACTCAATACTTTTAAGAACTAGCAATAGAGCGTCAGGACGGTTATAAGTAGTAATTATTAGACTTATACTCATTTATTTGTTTAAAAAACACTTTGTAATTTGGTAACATTTAACCACATATTATTGCTTATAACTAATCATGAAAATTTCAGTCTATATTATTGCTTTTAATGAAGCTGATAAAATCAGAGATTGTATTAATAGCGCCTTATGGGCTGATGAAATTATTGTGGCCGACTCAAACAGTACTGATGGTACAACTGAAATTGCTGAAAGTCTAGGCGCTAAAGTTGTTCATATACCTTTTGATGGCTATGGTAATCTAAGAAATAAAGCGATTTCTTATTGTACTAAAGATTGGATTCTGAGCCTTGATTCTGATGAAAGATGCACCGAAGCAGTAAGAGATGAAATATTATCTTTAATAAAGGTTACCTCAATTGATATTTTCAAAATTCCCAGGAAAAACTATTTTATGGGTAAATGGATAAAACACTCAGGCTGGTATCCAAACTATAGACAACCCCAATTATTTAGAGCAGGAAAAATGTCTTATGACTCTAAACCAGTACATGAAGGCTATATAAGTCATAGCGATAAAAAAATTGGTACCATTAAAAATAATATATGGCAATTTCCCTTTAAAAACACTGAAGAAGTAATTTATAAAGCAAATCGGTATTCAACTCTCGGTGTTTCAAAACTACAAGACACAGGCATAAATGGTGGCGTACTTAAAGGTTTTATCCATGGTATGTGGGCATTTACTAAACATTATATTTTTAAGCTTGGATTTTTGGATGGTGGAGTAGGTTTTGTTATAGCTTTTGGTAATTTTGAAGGCACTTTTTATAGATATATTAAGCTAATGGAAGAGCAGAAAAATTGGACTACTCCTGCTGTTAATCCTATATATAAATCTAACAAATGATAGTGCCTGTAATCTTATCAGGCGGAAGTGGGGAAAGATTGTGGCCTCTATCTAGAAAGCTTTATCCAAAACAATTTATAAATCTGGCTAATGATACCTCTTTATTTCAAGATACAATTATGCGACTTCCAAGCGATGTCACTAATCCTCTAATTATTTGTAATGAAGAGCATCGCTTTATTGTAGCTGAGCAACTTAGACAAATAAATTCTAGCAATAAAGGCATTATTTTAGAGCCTGTTGGTAAAAATACTGCTCCTGCAATTGCAGTTGCAGCAATGAAATCTCAAAATGATAAAGAAGATCCTATACTATTAGTATTATCAGCCGACCACCTAATAGATAATAATCAAAAATTTCTTAAATCAATTGGAATTGCAACCAAAATGGCCGAAAAAGGAAAGATGGTTGCCATTGGAATCGAGCCTAACAAACCTGAAATAGGCTATGGTTATATTGAAGTAGATAACTCAAATAAAGATGAATATTATAATATTATTTCATTTAAGGAAAAGCCTGATCATGAATTGGCACAGAAATATATAAACTCTAAAAATTATTATTGGAATACCGGAATATTCGCATTTAAAGCCTCAACTTATCTTAAAGAACTAAAAAAGTATGCACCAGAAATCTACAATATTTGCAAAAAATCTTACACTCAAGGTACTAAAGATTTAGATTTTATTCGCCTAAATAACAAAGAATTTAATAAATGCCCTAATATGTCCATTGACTATGCTGTTATGGAAAAAACAAATAATGGAGTTGTCGTTCCATTTGACGGAAGTTGGAGTGATATTGGATCATGGGAGTCATTATGGAATTCAAAAATTAAAGACATCGATAATAACCACAGTGAAGGAGACGTGGTAATTAATAATGTTCAAGACTCATACATCCATAGCTCGAATCGTCTTGTAGTGGCTAATGACATCTCAAACCTTGTTATTATCGACACTCAAGATGCATTACTAGTCTCAAGTAAGAAAAACTCTAAAGATATTAAAAATATTGTTCAAAACCTTAAAATTGATAATAGAAGTGAGATTGATAATCATCGAAAAGTTTATAGGCCATGGGGGTATTATGATTCTATAGATGCTGGAGAAGGCTTTCGAGTAAAGCGAATTTTAGTTAATCCGGGCTCTAAATTATCTTTACAAAAACATAAAAAACGGTCCGAACACTGGATCATTGTAAAAGGTGTTGCTTTAATTACATGCGGGGAAAAAGTCTTTGAGCTAAATGAAAATCAATCAACCTATATCCCTAAGGAAGAAATACATCGACTTGAAAACCGAGAAGATACTCCTCTAGAAATTATTGAGATTCAAACTGGATCTTACTTAGAAGAAGATGATATTATTCGCCTGGAAGATGATTATCATAGAAATTAAAAATCAGATTTAATTTTTGTTAAGTAAACTTTTAAATAGAAAAAATAGTAATTCTCAATAAGAATAATAACACTAGCTAGATTTTTTATTCAGAGTCAAGTTCATAGTGAAAACAACTACATTTATCATCCTAATAATAAACCTGATTATAAATCAAGATTTATAAAAAATACATTACTTATCAGTATGTTTCAACATCCAAGCCTTTATGCCATTTTTCTATTTTTTTAAAAATAATACTTGGCTTAATGTTATATAGGCAGTCACTCTTACCATGGTCATCTCCACATCCCGCCATCCCGCATGCCACACATGGCAAGTCAGCTTGAAAAATTGTAACATTATCATAAGATTGTACTGGCAAATCAATGCTTGCAGAGGTTTGTGAGTAATTTGACCAAGGAGACCACATAGATAAATTCGTTGGCCCAAATATTGCGAAAATACGCTTATTTTGTGAGGCTGCAATATGCATATTCAGAGTATCCATTCCAATATAAGCAGAAGACATGTGACTTAATGCAAAATATTCTTCTAAAGAAGTTTCTCCAATTAAATCTTTCACATTAATTAAGGTAGGTAACAGTTTTTTAATTTCCGTATCAATTGTATTTTTACTACCTGTAATTATGATTGGAATATTTAAAGCATTAAGCCTTAGGAGTAATTCATCTCTCAAATGCTGAGGATATATTTTGTATGCATACTGAGCAGAAGGGTGAAAAATAATGAAATTATCAACACCCATTCCATTTAACTTATTTCTTATATTTGTGATAATTACTTCAGAAATTGGAGGTGATTTTTGAATATTATCATGCTTAATATTAAGTAAATTTAAAGATTCCAAATTATTGGATCTAATATGCTTTTTGCTATCAAAATAATAGTAATAAGCTAATAATTTTATTTTCCACCAAGATTTTTTAGTATTTCTTTCAACGGCACTTATAGAATTTTTAGAGGCTAATAGAGCATATAAAACACTACGATCACTTGCAGTTAAACTAATACTTAAATCATATTTTCTAAAAATATTACCAATAATACTCTTCTCTTGTTTTATTCTATTATCTTTCTTTTTTTTGTATGAAAACGTATGTATAAAATTAATATTAGGCAACATCTGAGCCATAGATTTAGTGTCATCATTTACAAGAAGATCAATCTTTGGAGATTCATAATGTGAGTATAAAGACTCAATCAAAGAATGACTAAAAAAAACATCCCCATTGGAGCGCTGAATAATTATTAAAATGTTTTTAATTGTATTCAGAGTCTTTATACAAAAAAGCACTAAAAAATACAAACATTAAGGTTGTATAGTGACCTAAAAGATAAGAATCACTTAGCATAATTACTAAAAAAAGAAGTGGGAGGGTAATGCCAACATCCCTAATAAATTTATTTGATGAATAGAAAGATGATTTAATTTGAAAGTAAAAAATGGCCAACATAGAAATTAATCCAATCAAGCCTAGCTGCATTAAAATCAAAATATACATATTATGTGGATTAGTTGTAGCTGAAAATAACGGGGAATTAATTAAATTTATTCGATAGTACTCAATAGGAAAGTCTCCAGTCCCAACTCCGATTATTGGGTTTTCTTTAATTACCTCAAAAGAATTAATAGCGTATGAAATTCTTTGTCCAACTGAAGATTCTTTTTGTTGAGAAAAATTAACCACTTCTGATATAGCATTATTAACTCTATTTTTAAAAAGATCACTCAATTGGTATGAAGTAAAAAAAATTGATGGAAGGATAACTATAATGACTAACAACGATTTAACTTTTTTACCATCAAAAAACTGAAAAATTAATATTGCAAGCATCGCAAAGAACATAACTTGGCCTGCTCGGCCACCTGTGATGAACATATTAATTACCATACTTATAGCAAAAAAACTATACAAATTAAATTTTAAATTAGATAAATTTTTATTAAAAAATATTTGATTAAGTACAAGATATATAGCAAACGCTAGAATAGGATTATATGAAATATGACTCATAAAGGGTGTCGGATTTTCCACACTTGCGTTTTTGAATGGTGGAATAATTTCAAACCATATTAAATAAGAGAAAATTTCAGTAATTGAAATAGCTAGTAAAAATGCAGATATACAGTATTTTAAGTTTTCACTTTTAACTATATTAAACAGTATGGGATAAAATAGTAAAAAATACCACATTTTATGAAGAATGTGAAGTCCCCACTCTACGTCTTCTGTCCATAACATCCCTACAATATGTAGAAAATAAAAAAATAAAGAGGCAAGCATTATCTTGCTGCTAGTAATATGATTAAATTTAGATTTATAATTACCTGAAAATAGCCATAAAAAACAAATAAGAACAACAGCAGTATTTGCTGCAGATACACTTAGGGGCATTAGGAATGCTAAGGCTATCAATAAATAATGATATGATTTATCTAGATTAAAAATTGAAGGCATGAGATTTCATTACAATAACTATAAAAAGTTTAATTACATTATACTGAACATAATTTATGCCAATAAAAACTATTTTTCTTGATCGAGATGGAGTAATCAATAAAGAAATTAAATATTTACATAAAATAAAAGACTTTGAATTTATTGATGGTATTTTTGCATCTTGTAAATATCTTGAAAGCCTTGGTTATAAGATTATTGTAATTACAAATCAGTCAGGTATTTCAAGAGATTATTACACTAAGAGCGACTTTGAAATTATTACAAATTGGATGATTAATCAATTTCATTATAATGACATCGAAATTTTGGATGTTTTTCACTGCCCACACTTACCTAATATAAATTGCAATTGTAGAAAGCCAAAGCCAGGAATGCTTTTTGAAGCCAAAAAAAAATACAACATTGATATGAGTAAATCATGGCTTATAGGCGACAAAGAATCAGATATTATTGCTGCAAATAATGCTGGAATAAATAATACTATACTAGTAAAAAGTGGCCATAAAATTAATGAAAAAAATACAAAAGCTAAATTTGTTTTAGACTCAATTTCAACATTAAAAAATGTTGTAATTAGTTAACATTAATCCAAAAGAATACTAGAATTTTCTATAAGATCAGAAGCTTCAATATACATTTCATATATATTTTCTACACCTATGTTATTGACATCTAATTCATTAAATGCTGCAAAAGAGCAAATAGATTCGGTTAACTGCATATTTTCATTCAATCTAGCAAATAATGGAACGATTGGAGTATTAACAGCATTTGCTGCATGCATCAAACCTCCATCACAACACAATAAAATACTTGATTTATTTATAATTTCTGCAGTTTGATTAAAAGTAAATTTAGCAACACAATTAATTATATTAAACTCTAAAAATTTACCTATTAAGGCCTCTGCAGCATCACTTCCATTTTCTGAACCAACAAAAACTATATTTAACTCTCTGTCTTTATTTAATAATTTTTCAATTACTAGATCCCATTGATCAAATGTCCGATAAGCCCACTCGCCACCAATAGCAATTGAAATATACTTGTATGGCAACTTTATTCTTTTAATAATCATCTTATCATTACTTGAAATTTCTAAATGAGTCTTAGCAATTTTGGAAATTTCTCTTTCACTATGCGTGTAACCTAGAAGTTGATTCATTCTATGAAAGCTAAAAAGAACACGATTAATTTCAGGGCCATTAAAGAAGCCAAACATTCCCATAAATGGTAACTTTGGAGCAATATCACTTTTGATTCTTATGGTTCTTGTACTATAAGAATCTAAAATTACCACATCATAATCATCTTGGTTAATTAAAGCTTTATTAGTAAAAACTTTAGAAAAAAATAAATCATGCTCATAAACCTTTGAATTACTAATCTCAGTATATAAATCTATTTTTCTGTCATTAATTAAAACACGACTTGATAAATCCATGATGCTATCGCCGATGCTTGGAGCTGAAACATTAATCCATAGAATGTTTTTTTGATTTGGGGTTATGCAATCTATCTCAAGTGTATTTTGACCTTTAAAAAAAATGTAAAGATAACGTTTTACGAATTTTATATATCTTTTAAAAAAATGATTGTTATTAAGATAATTTTGCGTGTAATTTGGAATTTCAAATTTAAACGGCAATAAATATGTTTTTTTAAAACTATGCATCTCTAAAACTTTTTTTCATTAGAAGCCCTCAAAGTTTATAAACAATCTTCAAAACTCATTTGTAATTAAATTAAAAATACATCAGGAAGTTTAATTAGAAGTATAACTACTTATTTAAAAAATTAAGATAAAAGGCTTAAAAAACTAGCTTAACAATTTTTTGCTTATTTTTACTATATCCATTACTTTAATATTTTTTATTGAGCCATCTCTTTTATCAATTTTATTAGGATCTACAATTGAATCTGATTCAATAATTTTATTTACTCTTGTAATGTAAGTATTTCGATAGCCAGGAGTTGGCCCAAAGATAGTAATTGAAGGAATATTTAAAGCCCAAGCCATATGAGTTGGCCCAGTATCTGGACCTATTACAAGGTCAACCTGAGAAATTAATAATTTTAATGCGTCTATAGATAGTTTTTCACAGACAATTACCCTTGATCCCTTAGCTTTTATTTCATCTGCCATTTTTTTTTCTTTTTGCTCCCCCCAAATAGTAATAAAATTTGCATCAATTAACGTTGTTAACTCAGCTAGATTTGATGCAGGGTAACATTTCGACTTATAAGATGCTCCAGGTATAAGTAAAATATTTTTTTTAATATTCGATAAATTGACATTTAAATGTTTGCGTTTCGAATGCAAAAAGGGGGACTTGTCTTCAATCTCTTGTTTGCTGACATTTAATCCCAAGGCAAGAGATATCAAACCCATATTGCGGTCAATGATATTTTCTTCATAACCATATTTAAATGTTTTATTATAGAAAATTGATGCCAAACCCTCTCTTGATGATGATTTTTCAAAACCTATAGTTAACTTGGAAGGTATAAATCGAGAAATAACTGCAGACTTAATTAGACTTTGCATATCTATAACTAAGTCATAAGGGCCAAATTGACTTACTCTTCTTATTTCTTTAAATAGCAAAAATAATGATTTTTTCTTTTTGGTTCTTTTAAGGTTAACTGTATGAACCTTATTTATATCTGGGTGAAACTCTAATAATTTTTTATAGCTTTCTTCAACTACCCAATCAATCTTTATATCTTGATTATGTTTTTTTATAAACTGCAAAACAACCATTGCGTGAACAATATCACCCAATGCTGAGAGTTTGACTATAGCTATCTTCATAAAAGCATTTTACATCGGCATTCTATTTAAAGCGCTAGATATTAAATTAAGCTTTTAATGATATAATTTAGTTAGCTAAAATCATACTAAGAATTATCTCAAATGAATTCTCAAAATATTGAAAAAAAACCAGCAAATTTCATACGCAACGTTATAAATAAAGACCTTTCCAATGGAACCCATAGTAGGGTTATAACTCGCTTTCCACCTGAGCCTAATGGATATCTTCATATTGGTCATGCAAAGTCTATTTGCCTCAACTTTGGAACAGCTTCAGATTATGATGGATACTGTAACTTAAGATTTGATGATACAAATCCATCCAAAGAAGATATTGAATATGTTAATTCTATTAAAAAGGATGTTGAGTGGTTGGGATTTAAGTGGGATAGTGAAGTTAAATTTAGCTCAAGTTATTTTGATAAATTTTATAAATATGCTGAAGAACTTATCTCTAAAGGTTTAGCCTATGTATGTTTCTTAAGTGTAGAGGAAACTCATAAATACCGAGGCACTCTTAAAGTACCTGGAGAGAATAGCCCATATCGAAATACAAATATTAATGAAAATTTAACTCATTTTAAAAAAATGAAGAGCGGTGGCTTTAAGGAAGGTGAATGTGTATTAAGAGCTAAAATTGACATGTCTTCAAGTTTTATGTGCATGCGAGATCCAACTCTATATCGAATAAGGTTTGAAACACACCATCAAACAAATAATGACTGGTGTATTTACCCAATGTATGACTTTGCACACTGCCTAGGTGATGCTATTGAAGGCGTTACTCATTCTTTATGTACCTTAGAATTTCAAGATAATCGAAGAATTTATGATTGGACTTTAGAAAACTTAGACGATTTTAATGTTCCTAATCGGCCTCATCAATATGAGTTTTCTCGTTTAAATTTAGAATATGCTACAACATCTAAAAGAAAATTAAAACTCTTAGTAGATGCTAATCATGTAAATAGCTGGAACGATCCTAGAATGCCTACTATTTCAGGCCTACGAAGGAGAGGATATACTGCTGCCTCA
>Ga0209482_1000337_pt1 | contig 41978 bp, 38 predicted proteins | sample CoawatmetaG10DNA_FD_187512 | JGI IMG/M metagenome (GOLD analysis project Ga0209482, IMG submission 187512) | Marine microbial communities from the West Antarctic Peninsula - Coastal water metaG104-DNA (SPAdes) (version 2) | ecosystem: Environmental > Aquatic > Marine > Coastal ...
CTTGACATCAGAGAACCTAAAGGTGATGTTAATAGGCAGTCACTCAACCTACACCAGTGCGCTGTGGTCGGCGATAAGTTCATGCGACGAATTGAGCAAGGAGATACAGATGCGAGAAGATTATGGGGAAAGCTTTTACAAAAGCGAAAAGCAACTGGAGAACCTTACATCTTATTTAAGGGAAATACAAACAAGAGTAATCCAGACGCATACAAAAAAAATGGACTGAAAGTTCATATGACAAACATATGTTCTGAGATTACATTGCATACAGATGAATCACATAGCTTTGTCTGCTGTCTATCTAGCTTAAACATAGCTAAATATGATGAATGGAAACATACTAATGTTATATATGATAGCATATGGTTTTTAGATGGTGTATTAGAAGAGTTTATACAACGATCTAAAGGTAAGGTTGGTTTCCACAATTCTGTAAGATCTGCTGAAAAAGGTAGAGCTTTAGGATTAGGCGTTTTAGGTTGGCACACGTATCTACAAGAAAAGGGTCTACCATTTGAAGGTTTATTATCACAATATGAAACAAGAAAAATATTTTCACAAATTAAGATCGAAAGTGAAAGAGCCTCTATGGCACTTGCCGAAGAATTTGGCGAACCTCTGTGGTGCGTTGGCACTGGTATGCGGAACACTCATCTTAGGGCTATCGCTCCTACCGTTAGTAATAGCAAGCTTAGCGGTAATGTATCTCCTGGCATTGAGCCTTGGGCTGCTAATGTATTTACTGAGCAATCTGCTAAAGGTACTTTTATTAGGAAAAATCCCACCTTGGTTAAACTCCTTCGCAAACACAAAATCAATACTGAAGAAGTATGGGCTAAAATTTTAAAAGATGGTGGTTCTGTTCAAGGACTTAAACAGTTGAAAGGAATAATGACTGGGCCATATGATGACATACCAGTTTATGAAGTCTTTAAAACATTTAAAGAAATCAATCAGCTAGAACTTGTTAACCAAGCAGGTATACGACAGCAATACATAGATCAAAGCGTAAGTCTAAACTTAGCTTTCCCAAGTGAAGCCACACCTAAGTGGATCAATAAAGTTCATTTTGAAGCTTGGAAGAAGGGAATTAAAACCTTATATTACACACGAACTGAATCAGTCTTACGAGGTGATATAGCTAAAGCAGCTATGGACGAAGACTGTTTGAGTTGTGACGGGTAGAATCAAAAAAAGGGATCACTAACGTGGTCCCTTCTTCTGGTTACAGGATCTTTGGGTATGGTGCCCATTTTTTTTTGACCCTTATCTTCTATATACTTTATCCTCTATTTTATCTAAACGAACGTTCTGTTCTTTAATATGCTCTTCAAGAAATGTAATCTTCTGATCTATAAGATCATGAGACTGCATAGGAGGCAATTGTTTAGCTACCTCAATTTCCACGGCATTAATCGCAATTTGTTCTTTTAAAGTTGTATAGGTTAATACTAGAGATATAAGACCGCCTAAGGCCATTATGATGGTTTTTAAGTCGATTTGCAAGTCTGGTTTGTTATCTCCATCAATGTCGATGTCTACTTTTTTATTTAGCATTGTTATTATTTTCTTGGTTTTCCAGCCGCACCTCTGTCAGCTGCTTTATCGTAATCTATTCTTGAAATAGTTTTGTTTGAATGATTATTACTGTAAGTTGTACCCCCTACTTCTTTTGGAGGCGGAGTTCTGTAGTTTTTATTATTAGAAACCCCTCTATTATCAGGATATCTAAACCTATAATTGTTATAACCATAATACTGGTTATTATAGTAAGGATTATAATTACTATAAATAGGATAAACATTCATGTACATGTTTGGTCTAATTTTATCGATAGCAACAAGTATTGTATCTCCCTCCATCGTTACCGCAACCACATGACTAGCAACAGGTTGCTTCACATATGTTCCACAACTGTAGACAAACAATAACATTATAATTATCAATACAACAAACGGTAACATTAATTTTTTCATTTTTTAGGTTTAGTGTGATTATATCCCTTGTCTTTTAAAGCAAGGTGTTCTTTTATACTTTTTACAAATTTCACAATACCATCGCCATACATATTGTGAGGTTCAAATTTTTTAGCCATAATTATTTTTTCTTTTTAATTTTAACACAGTTATTAACCATTTTGGTTTTTCCACCTTTAGTCTTTTTACCACTAGGTGATTTCTTTTTACCTACAGCCTTGTATCCTTTCCAGCATTTAGGTCCTTTTTTCATTTTTTTTAAAAGGGGTGAACTCATATTAATTTATATTTAGTTGTGTTATGCTCTTTATAAGCTTTTAAACATTTATTTCTATTATCATCTTCACTAACATAACTTATATGAACCCAATTAGGTTGCATATCAGTTCCAAATTCCCAAATCATTTGATCAAATGATAAGTTTTCTTTGATCCATCTATACATTTCTGCATTACTTTTGTAACCATAAACATCATCTATATCCATAGCTTGACCTTTACAGTGTTGACTTGACGTAACTCCTCCAATTTTAGAATTTAATGCAGGTGATCTAAAAAAAGAATTAACTTTTATTGGTCCACCAACCCATTTTCTTAATGGTTCAAATATTTCTTCAGAAAGTTTTTTCATTGATTCGAGTTGTTTTTCACCCGGTGTATTATCTATAGCCTCTCTTTTAGCTGTGCTAGAATGAATTCCTTCTGCATACGTTATATGTTTACTTATTTTCATTTGAATGAGGCTTTTTTAAATGATGCTTTTTTAAATGATGCTTTTGTATACCCTCCACTAGATTTTTCTTCTTCATCAATTCCTAACTCCCAATCTTGCCAACCACCTATTAATGCTATTCTTTCCCACGCCTCTAAATCTTGTGACAAAGAGTTCTTAACATTAGTTACTTTTTTTATAACTCTATCTAAAGGAATATTTGTTGTTGCTGATATAACATTACCACCAGCTAACCAAGCTGGATTGTCTAAACTCCATCCACCTTCTATCATTTCTTTTTTATCCCACTCGTAAGATCTAGCTGCATTTTTTAATTTTGAAAATTTAGAAGATACTGGTGGTGATAATCTTAACAATTCATCAGCTAATTTAGCATATTTAGGGCTATCTTTATCTGATTCTTTCATCATTTTTATTATAGCATTTTTTAAAACAGAAGCGATTGATCCACCTATACCTGTTCCTCTTAATACAGTGTCACTCATACTGTTAGCTATGTCTATATATTTTTTTTGTTTTTTAACATCTTTAACTTGTTCATCATCATCACCCAAGCTTATAGCAAACAACGCTTGTTGTAAAGAATTAAATATAAAGTTTTGAACTGCACCGTAGTATATTATTTTAGATATATTTGTTTTAGAATCACCTCTACCATCTTTTAAATCTAACGCTGCTTTTTTCATTAATCTAGTGTACTGCATTGGAGTATTAGCAAAAGCTAAAACAACTCTACCTAAAGGACCAGCTTGCTGCATAGATATCCTATCAGCACGACTTGATTGTTGTGACTCTTCTGAAGTTTCTCTCCAATCTATCATAGCTTTTTGTTCTGCTTCTTTAGTTGAAAAACCTTCTTTTTTATAAGTATTAATTCTATTTCTATAAAAACTAGCTCCACCTGATGCAATAGCAAAACTATCAGCTATTTGTGTAGGTAAAAATCCAAGCTCTAAACCTTTATTTATAACACCCTGAACTCCATCTTTTTGAGCCGCTTTAGCTATGTCTGATTCGTTTACATTTAATCTTAACCCTCTACGTCTATCAACTAAAAAGTCTGAATTCATTAAAGTTTTATAATCTCTCCAGAACTGTGGTTGATTAGCAAAGGCTTTACCCGCATTAAATATATTATTATCGGTAAAATTAATAAAGTTAGCTGCAGACGTAGTCTGTAAAACGGCTGATCTAGTGTTAAAAAACATAATAGCCCCTATACTTCCAGTAAGCCAATCAACAGCTTTTCCAGTCATAGTATCTCCTTTAAAGTTCCTGTTGCTACCATTTTTCATACGCTCAACCATGTTTTCTAAAGCAACTCTATAACTTTTTCCATACGCAGCCTCAAGCTTGTTCATATTTTTTTCAGTAAAAATAGCATCAGAATTTCTTTGCCATTCTTCAAGATACTTAGAACGAGTAGTTGTATCTAGAACTTGTAATATATCTGAAGTAATACCTCCAGCTAACCATGAATTTTTTGGCTGTGCATATTGCTCGCCTTTTCCCATGTTAATTAATTCATCAGCAAATACTTTTAATCGAGCATCGTCTTCAACGTACTTAGTTAATTCTTTAGAATCTGTTTTACTTAAACCAGGAATATTTTCTCCTTGTTTATTCCACACATAAACTCTTACAGCTTGCTCTTTAGTGAAAGGTTCACCAGGTACTTTTTTAAGTAAATCTTTTGGACTAGTTTTTAAAGATTTTTTTAATGCTCTGTAGTCGTTCATTATAGCAACTCTAGCGCTTGAAATATCAGCAGTACCTCTAGCATAAGGATCTATTAAATGCTTCTTATACCAAGCCATTTGATTGTTACCAATTTCTCCTTTACCTAAAGTAGAGTATAACAACCCTACAAAGTCTTCTGCTGAAGAAGGTACAAAGAATTTAAAACTACCCTTACCAATACCTGCAACCTCACCTTTAGCCCTACCGTATTCTTTTTCAGCAGCGATACCTGTTTTGTTTTGTATTATTAAATTAAAATCTCTATTAAGATCTTCTGCTTTACTAAACTTAACAAATGCTTGTCTTGACTTAGACTTAACATCTAAAACACTTAGTGCGTCATTAACAGCTTTTACATTTTTGTAAGCGTCATCTGCAAAATAAAAATCATTATATCCCTCAGAAGCTTTTTCAACAACCCATCTAGCTTTAGCACTCGGCGCACCATCTTCTAAACCTACAATGTTTTTTAAAGGTATATCTAACCCTAGCGCTTTTAAGAAATCTCTAATAGGTCCTGCAGCCTGCATGGGTCTAGCCGTTAATATAAATACATTGTTGTTTCCAAACTTTTTATTTCTATTAACTGCTTTTTCAAACATTGGTCCTTTCTTACCGTCCGTAATCTTGTTAAATTCTGAAAAATCAAACGTAGCTCCTTTGTTTTCTAGCTCTCCACTTTTTTTAGCAAAATCTGTAGCTGATAATTTACCCTTTGTTCCATCGGGTAATTCATACAATACGTTAGATTTTGTTGTAGCTAACGTGTCATCAAAATCCCAAACACTTATACCTTTTTTAGGTGCGTTAGGGTTTCTAGCGTTTTTATAAGCTTTATCAAGGTTTTTCATTTCCTCTAAAACTCTTGTATTACTTCTACTTTTAGAAAAAGAAACTCCTACGGGTACACTTTTGTTATTTACAACCTCAGCTTTAGTAACACTTGTTGCAAGCTTAATATATTCGTTTATTCTAGCTTGTGCTTGTTCTGAAGTTAGTTTATTTTCTCCACCTGCATCTGAAAGCATTTGTTCTTTAACTAACTTAGCTTGCTCAGCAACTACGTTTAAGTTTTGTTGCAAACTTTCAGGAACTTCAACATTAAATTTTTTAGATATAGTTTCGTTTACTGTTTTTCCATTTACCTGTTTAGTAACAAATAAATTATTAGGATTTAAATGAGCGAACTCACTAAAGTATCTTAAAAGCGAGCTTGGAACTTTATTCCAGTCTTCTTTTTTTCCAGACTCTATAGCTTTGTTTAACCTTTCTATTAATAATGGATGAGATGTTCCACCAGAATTAGTCCACACATTACCATCTGCATCAGTTAAATTACCTTTTATAATATCACTTTTGTTTTTTAAAGTAAACTGTATATAATTTTCTTCTAACCAATCTGCATAGTATTTTTTAGAATTATCTCTTATAGTTTTATTTTTTAATGTAGCAATTTTTAACAATGCTTTAGCGTTTTCAATAGCTTGAAAAACATGCTCATCAGTAGAGTTTCCTTTACCATCTTCTACACCAAGCTCTCTACCAACAGCTGTTGCCATGTTTCTATTAAAATTAGCATTTAAACTAGGGTGATATAACATTTCTCTAGCTACAACAAGCGCGCTTGGTCCACCATTTTGAATCATGTCAACAAGAGAGTTTATAATTTGTTTAACACCTTTGTCATGAAGTTCTTGTTGTTTAGCATTGTTTTTATAATTACCTCCTTTTTTACCTCTAACAACTTCTTTAAAAGCGTTTATTTCATCTTCACTAAAAGATTTTTCATTTCCTTTAGCTATAGCTTCTTTTATTATAACATTTAAATCTAATAACTCTTCGTTTGTTAATTTTTTTTCAGCTTCTTTTCTTAGTTTTGGATCAATAATTTTGTTTACATTGCTCAACATGTTAAAACCTCTTTTTTCTATGCTTGACATTGCTGTGCCAGAAGTAAAGTTAGTTGGTCTTAATATTTGTTTAATAGGAAAATACTTTGATAGTTCATCTACTAAAATTCTTTTTCTTTCTCTATTGTTTTCTGGCTTTGTACCTTTAAGTACTCCAGAAATATTATCTAATTCTTTTTGACCACTTGTTTTGCTGAATACTATTGGATTTTTACCTCTTTGAATATTACCTCTAGATGTAGCGGCTGCATCTGCTGTGATTTCGCCCTTACCTTCTTTTGCGTCAATAACATTTACAGCTGATTTAGTAGTCATTTGTTCAGCTACAGCCTTTAACAAAGCTTTTATAATTTGTGATTCTGTTGACTTAGGCTTATAATTAGGATCAACCTTACCGTCTAAAGTACCAATAGCTTGGTCAAAAACTTTGTTGTCAAATAATTTTGGGGTACGCACATAGTTGTTACCAACTCTTTTCTTTGGATTAAAAAATCTTTCTACTAATTTAGTTCCTAAACCTAAAGATTCACCACCTCTCTTAACTTGAAGTCCACTTTCTTTTGTTTCTGTAGTAACCTCTCTGTTAGCCTGACCAAGTACAACGTTTTTTATATAAGTTCTAGAATCAAGCAACAATTGTTGTGCTCTCATTGACTCAGGCTTAGATAAGTTATCTCTAGGAGTACTTAACTTGTTGACAGGTATACCAACCTCTTGAGCTAAGATCTCGTATGGTGTTATCTGTTTTATTTCTTTAGGCGTTAAATTTTCTTTAGTAATATCTACACCTTTTTCTTTAGCCAACGCTTGTACAGCTGTTATAAAAGTTTTTTCAAAAGCTTTAGCATTCTCAACTGAATTGCCTTTACCTTTTATTTTCTTGACTATGCTAAACACATCAAGTGTAGGCTCAACAGCAGGCTTTAAACTTACAGGTTTAGGTGCGACAACATCCATAGCGTCTTGTGAATCTAAACTTTCACCTTCAAGCTTAGATTCACCAGCTTGTAAAGCTTTGGCTCTTTCTAGTATTTCTGGCGTTCTATCTCTAAATCTATTTAAGAAAGTTGTAACTTTAGTTCCTTCAACTATATCTCCCGCTTTGTTTGTTCCTGTTTTACCTGGGGGTATATAATCTTTAAAAAACTCTGGTTTTTTCTTTCCTCCTTTATTAGGAAAAATACCTTGCATTTGCTCCCTAACAGCTTCTTTAATATTATCCATTGAAATCTGCCCGGTTGGATTAAAACCTAGTGCTTTACTTATTACAGGCCAATTTTCTTCAATTATAACATCTATAGCAGCAAACTTATCTTTATTGTCTTTTGATGATTTAGAGTTTATTACATCTATTAAAGATTCATTAGTATACAATCCTTCTTTTATTCCATCTCTAAGCCTTTTAACGTCTTCAGTTCTAGATTCTACAACTCTACTACCAACTTCTTTTCCTTCTGCTTCTTGAGAAATTTTCTGCATAGCTTCAGTGCCTTTCTTTCCTCCACCTGCGTAATCTTTTATCATGTTAAAAAGATTCTCTCCAGTCTCAGCATTCATTTCTACTTTTCTACCTAGTAAAGGTATTAGTTTTGTTAAACCAAAACCAAAATCTTCACTAAATTGTATTTCTTTATTTCTTATAGCCTCAGATAAAACTGTTAAATATTCTTCATAGTATTCATCTTTATTCTTTTCAGTACCATCTTCATTGAATTTGTATTGAGAATCAATCCTGTCTTCTACTATAGTTTTTTGTTTAGGAGTTAACCTAGATAATACATCATCAATTATACCTATACCTTCTTCAGTTACTAAACCATCTTTATCCTTAAGCTTATCTCTTAATGCAAAGTGATCTACCTCGTGTTTAGTAACGGTTACATTGCCAGTCTCTAGCGCACGCCCTTTATTTATATACATAGTTTTAGTGCTTGGATCAAAAAACCCTTCACTTTTTTCTACGTTAGCCTTATTTCCAGTTACTTCTTCATACTTGAGTTGATAGTCTTTAGGTGTTGGTAGTTCAGTTATCGCACCTTCTTTACCAGCATCAATAAAGTCTTGAGAATCTGAGATATTTTTATTATACATTGTAATCCTAGATCCTTTAACTTTAGAGGTTATAGCTTCATATAAATCTCCACCTGGATTATATCGTTTATGTTCTTTTTGTAATTCAACTAGCCTCTCTTCTTCTAAATCAGTTTTTTGTTTTTTTCTTTCTAAATCCTTCATCTCGCTTCCAACCTCAAATGATTTTTCTATAAAATCAAATGTTTCTCTTCTTATTTTACTACCTTTTGGAGATTTAAAATCAAATTGCCCATCTAATATACTTTCTATTATCGCAGCCTTATCTTTTACACCACCAACGTATCTTGCAAGAGCCTCATCATCACCACTTCCTGCTGGAAACGATCCTTTTAATCTGTCTTTTAATAAGGGATCAGGCGTTTGATCTAAAACATAATTATCTTCATCAGTAAGTTTTTCACCTTTTTGCAGTTTTGTAACTGCTACATATATTTTAGCATCAGTTATAGCTAAATCACTACCGTCCTCTTCTTTGATTACTTCTTTGGCTATGTTTAGTTCAGCCTGTGATTCTAAAACTCTATAATTATTTTCTACAGTACCAATCTTTTTTAAAGCATCTTCTTCTGTTACAAAACCTTTATCTTTTTGGTTGTTTATTTCTTGAATTTTATCTGCTTTAGCATTTGATAAATATTCTGTTGTAAAAAAATCAGGGTTTTCTATTTGCTTCATATCTGTCCACCCAACTTCTTTTGCAGCTCTAGATATTTCTATTGGTGACAAACCTTTCATTTCTCTAATATCATTCCTAGCAGCTAGCAGCATACCATTTCTATTAAAAAGACTTTTAGCACCTAGCATCCTCATTTTACCATACTCCCCTAGAAAATGATACAATCTATCACCAGCACTCATACTAAAAAACTCTTCACTATCAGTTATTGCACTTGCAAATTCATATGAAAAAGCACCAAATCCAGCTCCAGTTGCACTAGACACCCAATTTTTAGTTACCCTTGTATTACTTAATTTAGCTAATAAAGGTGACATGAATTTAGAGGTTGGCATGTTTTTTAATAGTAAACCAGCACCACCTTGACCTAGACCTAAGTAGAATGCGAATTTAGCTGTTGCTACGTTTTCTTCAAAAGATGGATCTCTACCCATAACGTAAGCGCTACTTACAAAAGTAGCAGATTCTTCAAAAGCTTTACCTAAAACAGGGGTAATATTTCTGACTATAACAGATTTTTTAGCAATTTTAGTACCATTTATTAGTTTTACTAGTGTATTAGTACCTTTAGCTATTTGCCCAAAACTAAGTTTTTTAGTTAAAAGTATTTCACCTGCAAATAAAGATAAGTCTACTATACCACCACCCATCATTTGACGAAGATTCGAATCAAGTCTTTCATTTAATTGGTCACTTTTTAAGTAGTTAAAACCATTTAAATCCATTACATCAACAAGAACCTCTACTTCTTTTCTTTTGTTTGCTGGAGAAGATAAACCACTTGTTCCACCGGTCCTATCCATTATAGAACCCCATAAAGCTGCTCCAAACCCTTCTTTTTCAGAAGTTATTGGATTTCTATTTATTTGATAAGCTCTATTTAAAACCACGTATTCGTCTAAAGCTTTATTAAATTCTAGAGCAAAAGGATGTTTACCAGGTAGTTTAGTTATTTCTTTAGGAATTTTATTTGTTTCTGACATTTGATTAATGAATTCAAAATCAGAAGTAACACTGGTATTAGAACCAGCAGCATACTTTAAATCACCTACAACATTCTGTATACCAGGTGTAGAGTTCTTTATTTCGTCTATGCTATAATTTTTTAATTCTTTACTTAAAGCTATGACCTTATAATAGGATCTATTTAAACTATTCTTTAAATCTCCTATAGGTGTGTTTTTGGCAATTTCTTGAGCTTTACCATAAACCTCTATAACATCCTTAGATGCCTTTTTAAAATCAATTAACTCTTGTGTATATGGATTATATAGTTTCCCTCCAAAATTCTCCCTTTCATCTAACTTGTTGATTTGTTCCGCCACTTTAAAGCGTTCTTCTCCTTCGGGAAGGCTTTCAAATCTCTTTTGTAAATCTATTAATTCTTTATCTGAAGAACCTAAAAACTGAATACCTGACTCTATAGTTTCATTATTTAATCTAAATTGTGGTTTTCTTAGCAATTGACTTTCAAGTTCGACGTCTGTTTTTTGTTTAACATAGTCACTACGAAGTCTATTCATAGATATACCTAGTAAATTAGCCTCTGTATCCAATGGTTCGTTACTATAGTTTATAACTATACCAGTAGTACCTTCTGGATCTTCGTAGTTACCCTCTATAGATTCATAACCAATTCCACCAATCCCTTGGAAAAAACCCCCTTGATAAGTGTTTTCGTCTGCATCAAAATCATCTCCACCTTTAAAAGTACGAGACATCGTGTCTCCCCATACATCAAAAAAATCAGGATTAAGTTGTATAACTTGCCCATTTTCGTCTAGTTTTAAATTACCATCTTCGTCCAGCCCATAGTTCTTAGCTTGGTTTTCGTTATAATCTTTTAATCTTTGCTCGAACGTTTGTAATTCAGCTATACCATAACCAGGATTATCTCTGGCCACTGGAGCTATTGAAGATAGAAATTCGTTTGTCCCAGAAATAGTTCTTGGATTGAATATTTTTGAACCAGCTGCTGTTAATATTTCTTGTCTTATCTTAGCTACGTTTGGTGCTGTTATAACTACTTCATCTAAATTTATAGCATTATTAAAATCACCATTTTCGTCAACAGATGTTCTAATCTTGTCAAGAGTTATTCTTTCTCTTTTTCTTCTTTTTATGGTTTCTACAGAATTATCTGGTGTTTGATTTTTCTTTTTCTTTTTCTTTTTAGGGTCAGGATCCAACAATTCCAATGAACCATTTCCCAAATCTAAATCCCCATTCGTTTCGGACGCTTCGGTCACCTCCACATCCGCATCCAGAGACGTGGGAGAGTTCTTTGCTATTGATTCGTCTATAACTTCTAAACCATCTTTACTAGTTATGTATTCTTCTATATTTAAACCACCAACCTCGGCAGCTTCAGTAACGAAATCCTCTGAAATAGGTTCGTTGTTATAAGTATATTTAGCCATAAGTTTTTATTCTTTAATTAACAATGGATTCAAAATCTTTCTAACTTCTTTCATTATCATAGTCGGATTAGCGTAAGCACCTTTTTGATTTACAATTTTTTGAATAAAATTAGCTAAAGAATCAGGGTTATCTAAATCAACAGTAACATCTGTACTTTGAATCATTTTACCTCCACCTTCTTGCTTAGACGTATTGTATTTTAAAATTCTTCCTCTATCAAATCCTTCACCTAGTGGTCCTTCTATTTTATTAACAGCTATAGAGTTACCCATAACTTTTTGACCATCAATTGTTATGTTTTGTAAAAACGCTGATATAGCTCCAACGTCTCCTGTTTGTAGTTTTTCTATTATACCTGTTGCATCACCAATTGCTGTATCTTGTGTTTTGGTTCTTTGATTTTCAGCAAGTTCTTGACCCGGGGTTAACGTTTTAGCTTTTTCAGTTTTAGTTTGTTCTACAATTCTACTTTGTGGAATTCTACCTACACTTGCTTCAGTGATAACCTCTCCTTTATCATTCTTAACTTCTTCAGATCCATAAACATACTGCTGCCAAGCTTCTAACCATTTTTCTTCCGACTCTACGTCAAAACGACTATTAGGTGTTGAAGTTTGTTTACCATCCGCAATAACTAAATCTTCGTTTTTATTAAAAACAGACTTCCAAATTATTTGAGCCATGTCTGGATTAGCTAAATAAGAATCTCTAAGCCCACCCAAAGCCTGATTAATTACCATTTTTGAACCTTCTTTTAAAGTGTTTGTTGTAATATCAAAACCATTAACGTTAGTTTCAATAGTTGTATCTACATAATCATTTTTCAGGTTTCCATTTTTATCTGTAAGTTCTTTTATACGCTCGTTTATTTCTTTGTTTACCATAGGAACTTTTCCAGGATCAAAGTTTAAAAAAACACTAGCGTTTACATCTAAATAACCATTCTTAAATTGAGAAATATCTTCTTCTCCACCGTCTTCACCTAAAGGACCTATTTTGCCATCCCCACTTTGATACACACCTTTGTTGAACTCTCTTACGTCTTCTAACTCATTAGATTTGTTTGTTATTTGATCACTACTAAGTTTTATTCTAATTTCACCATTCGGACCTAAATAATATTCAGATTCAGCGTTGTTTGCTGTACCCGTTAAAGCAGGCATACCAGCATTAAAAACATTAGTATAAGGTTTGCCAGTTGTAGCCATTTTACCCTGATTACCCACTTGACTTGTGTTAGTGTCAGTGACGTATGTATTCATAGTATCTTTAAGCGTTTGAGTCATACCTAAAAGTTCACCAAGTTGGCTAGTAGCTTTATTGTATTCTTCTTGAGCTATTTTTTTATCTTCTGCATTAACCGCTAATTTAATATTAAGTCTAGACTTTGTTCTTCTATCAATTATTTTATTACCTAAATTATGTAATGATTGATTGTGTATTCCGCTTCTACCTAATTGCCAAAGTAATTTTTCCTGATTATCCTCTCCCCATTTGTAGTTTTCATCAAGTATTCCTTTAGCTATCGCCGCTTCCTTGTTTTGATTAGCTTTAGTTTGTAAAATACTGTTTGCAATATTTTTCCCTAAACTAGCGTACATGTTTCCTTCAATTTGCCCGCTTTTATCGTTTAACGCAGGCTTTGGATCTTCGTAAGCTCCCTTGTTTCCGTAATTCCCTGAAAATGATGGTAATGAGTTTTGTGCCATATTATTTATTTAAAATTCTTAACCGCCTAAAGCGCCTGCAACGTTACCAAGCAAACTCATTGCTCCCGCTTGTTTAGAGGCTGATTGATTACCATACGCCATAGCTTCTTGAGCGGCGCCAGTTGCCTGTGCTTGTAGTCTATTTAATTTTTGTGTATCTCTACGCTCTTGTTGACCATAAACAAACTCTTGCCCCAGCACATCTGCTTGTTGCATTCTTTGCGCCTCAGCTAATTGTTGTTGTTGTTGTTGAGCTTCTCCCTGAGCTTTTAGCTGTTCGTTTTTAGCCTCTTGTTGTTCTATACTGGCTGAAACACCTTTTTTACTTGCTAAAGCAGCTTGTGCTAAAGCAGTTGCACCACCAGCACTAGCGCCTGTAGCCCTTAAAGTATCTAATGTATTTGCTAAAGCTATATCAGCTTCTTCAGCTTGCATTTCAGCTCCTTGAGTTGCTACCCCTATTTTATCATAAGGATTATCAATCATACTAGAAAGATCAGTTACATTAGCGTAAGGATTGATTATCTCTTGTCTATTATTTTCTAATATTTCTATTTCTCCTAAGGCTCTAGCTCTTTCTTGTTCAGCTCTTTCTTGTTCTCTTGACTTACCGCTACCCATCAAGCCCATTACCCCACCAACTATACCCATCACTGCCATGGGACCTATAGCTTGTTGAACTCCTTCAGGAGCTATAAATAAAAATTCGTATAATATTTTTAATAATTCTTCCATAATTTTTTAATATGATGATTCTACAAAGCCAGAAGTCACGGCGAATAATTCTTTTGCACCGCCTAAATTTGTAGTTAAATCTGTTGATATAGTAACTGTTGAAAAATAACCTTTAATACCAGTTATATCTCTACCAAAAGAAACCTCACCTTGTGTAACTAAACTAGAGTTAACTAAGTTAGCACAATATTTATTTTCTTTTCTATAAAATCCAGCATGTATTCTATTGTAGGGAGGATTTAAAGTACCAAAAGTTCCACTAAAATCCTCTCTTACAACGGCGCTACCGTCAGCCGGATTTATTACATATTCTCCTTCTTGGTAACTGTAAACTTTATTTGTAGTATCTGTAGTAGAAGTGTAAAGACCGTTAAAACTATCTAATCCTGTTTCATCAGAAATAAAACTAGTTATTTCCCACCCATTACTACCTTCGTAATTGATTGTTTGAAAACTTTTTGACAAACTTATTTTTGGATTGAAAACAAAAGTAATAGAAGTTTGAGCGTTTTGACCATAAAAGTTTCCTCTGTTTACTGTTGGAATTTTATCCCAATAATGCTCCCATAATTGCCCTTGGTTTAAACTGTATAAGTTATTTTTTAAACTTAATATTTGATCGGGTTTGTAAGTAAAAAAACTTGTCCAACCTAGAACCGTTTCATCAAACGATAAAGTTTTGAATGATGGAGAAGCTGAAATAGCATTTGTTTGTGTAGATAATACGTATTGTTTATTATGAATATCCCAACCACCTATTAGTTGACCTTTTAAGTTACCACTATCTATAGCGGAAAACTGATCTCTAAAGAAATCATACATACCATAATTTGATATTTCAGTTATACCATCTGCGGATAGTCTTAAAACAGCGTTTCTATCTTTATCTGTAAAATATTTTCTATAACCATATACCGCAAAGCTACCTGGGTCCTGACTTATACCAAAGTTTCCAGCGTAAGGTTGTATTGTACCTATTGTAGTGTTTACATTTGTAACAGCTCCACCGCCTTCAGCCGAGTATATAGCGTCTTTATCTATTAAAGCTCTACTTACTTTTTGCTCTTGAAATATAATTAAATTAGTATCTTCTGCATAAAGCTTTTGTATAGATCCATTTGCTGGATCAGCTGATTTTGTTATATCTTCACCAACTGAGAAAACATTAGTATTGTTAATACCAGTTCTTGAATTAAAAATCCCTGAGTATATAAGACTGTTAGATCTTATAGCGGCGTTTGGTTCATCTTCTACTAAATAAGCTTTAACACCATAATCTACATTTGTATTATTATAACCTCCTCTAATCCTAGCCTCTTCAATAACCCAGTTTGAACCAGCTGATGAAACATTAGGTATTTGAGGATAACCACCAATACTAGCCGGTATACCTCGCGATCCACCCCACGCAGGCATTTCCGGACTTGTTTGATTTATCTTTTTTAATAAAAAGCTATTAAAGTACTTCACTTCTATTATCGCTCCCATATAATAATAATTACTTGTTTTTAATTTTAATTACAATGTTCCATTGTATATGTTTTTTCTTAATTCTTTTGTTTAAGGAATTATTTCAAAAGCTTCTCCTGTAAAATCTATTGTAGTTGTAGATATTTCGTTTCCACTTCCATCGCCACACCCTGAACACCCTTGAATGGTTGGGTTAATGCTTCTTCCAGAAAATAAATCCATAACATCGTTGCCACTAAGAGCATACATCCATTGATTCTCTCTATCACAGGTTGTACCTGAAGCGTTTATAAAACACGCTGAATTTGTTTGAGCAGGTATTTGGATGGTTGTATTCCCTAAAGAAACTGTAGTCCAAGTGTCTGGAAATATATAATAACCATCTTGTCCAGAAACACCACTACCTGTTATACGTATTCTAGTACCTATAAAATCATCATAACCATCCTCATCGCATTGCGCTCTCCAAACAAATTCTTCTATTGATTGAGGCGTAACACCTGTGTTGACTGTTAATGTAAGTTTTGCAGTATCTTGATTAGCGTCTATAGATGTTATTATAACGGTATACGTAACCGCTGGCGCGCTAACATTATTAGCAAAATTTAATTGAGCTGTAGTAAGAGTATTTGTGTTGGTTGGTGAAATTGAAAAATAATTAACACTATCACCAGATGCATTTGTTGCTGTTACTGTCCAAGTTAACTCTTGACCTCTATTAGCGTTTTTAGGAGGGTTTGTTAATCCATTAAAAGCGCCATTTGTTGCTGTTAATTCAAAAGGTACTATAGCAACAGCCACATCGTGGGTTACGGTTGCAGTGGCGTTAGGAGCTAAACCTGGTAAAGTACCAGTAAGATTATTATATAAAATAGGCACTTTATTACCAAGAGAAACTTGCTTTGTAAATTCATTTGTTGAACCATCCGCTAAGTTTGATTTAAAGTTAAAATCCCATACTCTTAAACCTGAAACACCACCATAAAAAGAAGCTGCTAAAAAAGCATCTGTAATTGAAATATTCCAAATTTTAGAACCAACCGCTGTCTCGATTAAAGTAAAATATGTACTATTATTGACTGGATTAGCCTGTGTATTAAATACTGAAAGTATTTCTAAACCTGGTGTACCTACTTCAGCTATAGCTATATTTGCACCAAAATTATCTACTAATTGAAAATCAGACTCTAATATTTTTCTATTTGCTGCTGAGCCTCCAGCTTCTTCTGTAAAAGCATTAGTATTAAAATCACTAAAACCTGCACTTCCACCGTCACTATTTAGTATTAAATTGTTTAAATCTGATATTAGACCAGATGTTGAAGTTTCCCAAAATATATCTAATCTTGAAACAACTGGTTCTGTTTCTAAAATCGCTAAATTTTCAATAGTATTATAAGGTTTAGAAGCTGTATTTAGCACACCAAATTGCTGTGCGGATACTTGAGACGTGGTCATTAAAGCTACAAAAGGATCTGACTCAGCTCTAAAAAACACGTGATATGGGTTATCGGTTGTTGTTATAGGTATATTAATAACGCATGGCGCGTTGTTTGCTACAATAACAAAAGCACCTCCATTAACAACCACTAAGCTATTTTCTTGTGCGCAAACAATAGTAGTTTGCTCATTAACTGTAAAAACCCAATTAACTACTGTACCATCACATTCAGTATAAGTTACCCCATCTCCAGAGTTGGGAGCCGTAAGAGTATATCTAAAACACGTGGCTGTTGTAACCAAAGACTCACTTACATCGTATAAATCAAATAAGTCCTCTATAGTGTTTGTCGTAAAAGATCTTTTAGGTGGAAAAAACTGTTTGTTACCAGTGTTTGAATATGCTGTACTATCGTTTTCAACTCTACCAAACAATTGAACAGAACTTCTAAAACTTCTATCTTGCGGTCCAACTTCGTTTAAATCTCTAGGAACTTTATTTATATTGTCATTTATAAGAACAACAGACGATGTGTTAAGGTCGGTGGTGATATCAATTGGAGAACCTTTTAAAGCTCCGGCAGTGTAAACATTATAGTATTCTTGTTCAGCCTGTTTTACAACAATTTTGTAAGAATACCAACCTAAAGGATTATAATTTGGATCACTAGTGTCTCCATTGTAAACTCCCGGATAGTTAGTACTACTGTTTCTGCTGGCTGGTACAGTAGCGTTAAACAATACTTTTAGCGAGTTACCAGGCCAAGAAAAAGGAATGGTTCCAGAATCAATATATGGAGAATATAGTGTCGAACCAACGTAGTTTTGTGAGCCAACACTAATTGCTGTTTTATTGTCTGATAAAATAGTCGTAGATTGTCTTCCAAACTTATCAGCTAAAACTACACCTATTTGATAATTTCTATTTGTTTTAACACTACTAGATGGATATTCTATTATACTAGTTGTGTTTTGGTCTACACCAGCTGGTGCAAAAGTAAAAGCCGCACCTGCAACTGAAGTTACGTTTGCTGAAACGTCTATTTGTGTAACTGGATTTCCGGTAACAGCAGTAACACTCGTGTTAGCTGGTACACCCGAAGGGTCAGTTGTATCAGTTATGATACTACCTATAGCAATATCACCAGTAGAACCTGTTAAATTAATTTTAGTAGCAGAGGGCAAAGTGCCAACCTGAACAGCAGCACCAATATTTAAAGAAAAATTTGATTTTTCAGTAATATTAACATTATAATTTAAAGTTGCTGGTGGAGTGTGTTTGTCTTGAAAATTACCATAAACAATTCTATTACTAATTATTTCTTGTGATAAGGCTTTTACTGGGATTTTATCGTAAACTCTAATTAATTCTTTTTCAGGTAAAGTTTTATATGGTTTTTGAGATTGATACTCAAATTCGTAAATGTTAGAAGTACCAGTAAAGCTACCTTCTTGAACATTAATAGTTTCTACAACTTGTACAGCTAATCCATCTGACTCTTTATATAAAATATCTAATTCTGTAATTTTATAAGAACTAGTCGATAGATTGTTTAAATTGCTTTTTGAAGCCGGAAGAGGTATTCTTAAGTTAATTTTATTAACTTTATTTTCCATAAACCCAACAACAGTAGAATCAAACGTCTGTTGTTGATCGCCAACTTTTTCTTCAGTGTTCATGAAGTACCCATCTTGTTCCGGTATAAAACACGGTTGAGTAAAAGGTGCAAACAATGAATACTCACCATCATTAAATCTAAATCTATAGCTAAACCTTACAAATTTATCTGTTAAAAAATTAGGATCACCATTATAATTAGGTTCGTAATAAGGGTTGCTATTGAAAATAAGTGTGCTAGTTGCATCCAAAGTCATTGTACCACCTTTTACTTTTAGGGTACCTGCAGTTGCTGATGTAGACGTATATAAGTCAACAGTTAATTTTGGGTCAAAAGCTATAATATTACCATTTGCCGCAAGAACATTTATTGTCATGTCCGAAACAGGACCAGGTTGTGAAGAATTTGTTGCACCTACTCTAGAGTTTATATCTAAATTAGTTATTGGAAAAGTTGTTAAATTTGATATAGCCACAGACGTACACGTGCCTCCTTCTGGTAAAGTTTTACTAACAACATCTTTCATTGTTGTTTCGTAGTCGGTTGGAGCTAGAGGTGAAGCAGATTGCCAAAGTTCTATAGATTGATAAGGATTGTATTTAGCTACACTAATTTGATCTTCAGTAAGATAAAAACCTAAAGACTGATTAACTGAAATTTTTCTTGGTTGATTTCTGTTGTCTGTCCAAAATAATAATTGTTCTAATATGTTTACTCCAAATATAGGGAAAAGTTGAGAAAAGTTTAAAAATACTCCACTAATAATTTTTGTAGACACACCGGTTAAAGTGTTATACTTGTGGATAGAGTGGTTGGATCCAACCCCGTCTTTATTATAGTTACTTGTAGCGTTGTCAGTTAAAAACACATAAATATTACTATTTATTTCATCAACCAAGTAACCTATAGACTTAGTGTTAGGTATGCTAGGCTCAAAAGTTTGTATTGAATAATTGCCTAATACATTTTCTAAAGCACCAACGTCAGCGCCTTCAGATCTACTTACTTGAGCGTTTATAGCATTTCGATATTCTCCAGATGGCAAAAGTCTAGCATCTAGATCTTTATTCATCTTGGACTTTATAAAAGCATTTTTAACTTCTGCCATTGATTTTATTATTATGTTTTAATCCACTTAGATTTACCCCTCATGACTTGAGTTATTTCTTCAAGTTTGATATTAGACAATCTAATCTTAGCGTTTCTAAGTTTAGCGCTTTTTTCTTTACGCAATCTTTGAACTACATATTCCGGTTGATTTATTCTTGTAGCAATTAATGCGTACATAAGATAAGAATACATAGCCTCTTCAGCTAGTTTAGGAACTTTAGTGTCTAAGTCTGAGGCTAAACCATCAGAGACATATTCAAAAACTATTAACTTATCTACAAGAGTGCTTGAAAAAGATAACTTACCTTCTCTTTCGTTTATATTAAACCAACCATTAGATTGAGCGTATTGCGGATCCATTCCATACATTCGTCCCCACACAGCACCTGTGTTTCCAATTAAATTTAAATTATAAGCCCATAGGTCATTTGTAAGATTATTTAGGTTTCCATTTAAAAAACTAGTATTAGCCGCGTGCCATCTAGCCTGAGTAATTGACTCTGTTTCTATATCATTTCCAAAACTATCTTGTGTTGGTATACCGCCAGAATCCTGGGCTTGTGTATAAAAAGGACTTGTTGTTAAGTTATTTGTAGGATATATAGGATGTAAAATACCTGTTTGATCCACCCAAGAACATTTAACGTAGTTTACGTAATCTTGAGGCAGTACTAGTGTTAAGCTTTTAGGTATAGTTAGTTCTGCGGATTTAATACTTTTTAAAGTGTCATAACTAAACTCTTGTAATCCTCTTTTAGCATGAAATATAACATCAGTTCTTTTGGCATTTTGTATTAGTTTTCCTGCACCTACATAACCTACTATAAAATTATTTATTACATCATTAAGTTTGATATATTCATAACTTCCGTAATTATCTTCTACAGTTTGACCATAAGCTTTAGCTGCTTCAGTAGCACCGTATTTACCTCCATCTAATATGGTTAGCTGTACAACTATGTATAATAAATTAACAGGTGCTACAGGGAACGTTATAACATTGTCCACCATTGTAAAAGCTGTTGTAAATTCAACCCAAGAATTAGGTATAGCAGTTGCGCTTGTGTATATTTTAAAGTTATTTAAAGCATAGTTTGCATCAGTTGGATTCCAACTCGTGGCACTACCTAAATATAAATTTGTATTAAAAGTAGTTGTAATAGTACGAGTAGTACCGTCTCCATTAAAACCTTGAGCTCCTTGAAAGTATTGTTGCGCAGTCTCAGTTACTAATCCGTTGTTTGTTGGTTGTATAGCCATAATTTATTACATTCTTTCGTTTTGTTCTTCTTGAGCTATTTGCTGAGAAGCAGCTTGAACTATTAAAGGATCTCTGATTATAATACCTGAATAAGCTAGAATTTTTAAAATAACGTTAGTTTGCTCGTTATCGTTTATTTCAAATTGAGTAGATGTTGCGGCGTTGTAAAGATATTGACCTAAACTACCTATTAAAAAACCCCATACTATATCTGCTGGTTTTCTTATATAAGAAACAGAGACGTCTGCAGCAACATTAATAGTTTTAGGATACATGTAAATATGTGTTTCTCCAGCTAAAGAACCTGTTACACCTTTACTAGCTTGCTCATATAAATAAACAGGAAAAATTGTTGATGGTTGTGTTAGTGGGGAGAGATTTAGATATAGTAATTCATTTTGATCTACTCGTTGTACTTCGTTTGTATTTCTATAGATAACAGTACCTATTCTATGTAAATCGCTAGGGGGAACAAAATATAGTGATGTGTTTATAGTATCAACAGTAGCAGTTGCATTACCAGCACCTCCAGTAATAGTTATAACATCTCCAATAGAATAACTAGTTCCGCCTGCGGTTATTGTTGCACCCGTAACCACACCATTACTAATAGATGTTAATGTTATTTTAGCGTTTCCTCCACCTCCAGTTATTGTTATTACATCACCTATTGAATAGCCTAAGCCTGGTGCTGCAATTGAAACCGCTGTAACAGCTCCCGCGGGGGCAGTTATATTTACTTTTAAACCAGTTCCATTGTTTGGAGTCACAGTGGTTGCTACATTACTAACTGTAGCGTATCCTGTTCCAGGCACTAAAGTGCTAAATGTTGGTGACGCAATTGTTGTAGAAACTTTCATACCGGTTCCACCTGCTGGCGCCACACTGGTTCCAACCCCAATAGCAGCAGTATAACCAGTTCCTCCAGCTGTTATACTAAGAGTTAAAGCTTTTCCTACGGGAACAACCGTAGTATTACCCGAAGTTTTAAAGGCCGACATTGCTGTGTCTATATTTTTTTGTCTATTAGCGTATTCGTTGTCAGTTTGTGGCACACGTAATTGTTGGTTTAGATCTTCAAAATATTTTTCAAAGATTTCTAATTGTACCTGTGTAGCTGTTTTATTGAACTCGTCAGGGGTTATATAACCTCTTTGTTCTTTATTTAAAATAGATAACACCGTTGTGTAAACAGTATTTACGTTTATTGCCATATTTTTTTTATTATAATAGAGAGGCGAAATTAATCGCCCCTATATTATTATTACAGGTTAGAATAATTTTTTCTCTATTGTTTTATAAACTTCTACACCTTCATCTGTTTTAAACCACGCAGCCATTGCTGAGTACGGATTTTCATCAAAAGGTACAGTCATTAATTTTCTTTTGTTTGATCCCCAAAGAAAATTTCTTTGATCTTGAGATAGAATTATTACACCTAATTCTTGAGCTTTTATAGCTACATTTCTAAGTTGAACGTTTTCATCTTTTGCCAATGTAATAAACAGTTTTGGCTGATTACGAGCAAATAGTAATAAATCTCTTTTAAGCTCCTTAGAACTCATGTTACCAACCTTAGTGCCTTTCTCAACACGCATTATTGCTTCAGCTTGATCTATATCCATTGCTTGAGCAGCGTTTAAAGCTATAATTTGAGTTTCTAGTTCTTCAACCTCATCTTCTGCAATTACCTCAGGTTTAAATTCTTCATACACTCTATTTTTTAGAGGATGATAAAGTGATAGTAATTTTTGTAAGTTTTGTTTTACAGACGGTACTTTTAATAGTCCATCTCCAAATACTATATGACCTAATGTGCACTCTCCTTTTTGTTCATCTACTAAGGGAGAATCTTGATTAGTAGCATATTTTAATTCACGTTGTTCACCTGTTTCTTTATCGAAATATAATAAAGCATGTTTTCTTGTGTGTCTACTAGGTATAGTTAACGTTAAAGGGCTATAACCATTTCTTAACATATAGGTTCTTTCCTTTATTTCCCATTTATTTACTGGGTTTTTTACTTCTTTTTTTACAGCAATAGGAGCTTCCATAGTAGGTGCTTCAACAGTTGACTGTTCTTTTTTTGATTTTGACATAATATAATATAATAAAATTAATAAAAATAAAGAGTATCCCTGCCAATAAGACAGGGATAAACTTTATAGAGTTGTTATACTCCTTTGAATAATACAAAGTTGTTAGCACCTTGAGTAACTAAACATCTTTCAGAAAGGAAGTTAACTTGCATTGCATCTAACGTAGATGTGTATGCTCCACCAACAGAACCAGTGATCCAAGATTTCATTCTTCTATCGTCACCTTGAGAAGCTCTGTAACGAACGTGTAAGAATGGTCTTCTGATATTAGTACCTAAAATTTGGTCATATACAGTAGATGTACCTGCAGGAACAAGAACTCCTTCAATAGAGTTAAATCCTACGATACCACCTCTTGTAGAAGCATCATTTAAGTATTTCCAGTCAGTCTTGTAGAAGTCATAAGAACCTCTTCTGAAACCACTAAAACCTAAGTTTAAAGCCATTTCTTCAGAATTTTCAAATAATCCAAAAGCAGTACCACCTTGAGAACCTCCAGAAATAGAAGCAAGCATGTCATCAAAATCTAAAGACGTTTGTCTTTGTAAGAATAACATATTTTCTTCAATTGCACCTTGAGTGTCAAGATTTTTAAGTACTTCATCAAAATCTCCAAGACCGTTAGCAGCTGTAAAGCCTACTTGAACATTTCCTCTAGCTTGTATAGCAGCGAATAAACCCTGAGTACCTGGTAAAGCTAAATTTCCACCACCAGCTCCAGCAACATTTAGATTAAGTTCACCTTCTACTAAGGCCATTTCTAAGTAATCCTCAAATCTAAGTCTAGTTTCAGACTCAGCTTTAAGATACCACATAAATCCAGATGTACCATCTTCAGTAGCAACTTCAACCCATCCAATTTGTGCAGCGTCAGAACCAGATACTTGGTATTGATTTCTGATGATCACAGGTGAGTTAGAAAATTGAGTTAACTGAGGAGTTACACTAGCACGTGCAGCTGAATTACCAGCACCAGCACCAATTGTAGTTCCTTTTGTATAATCAGAACCATAAACGAAGATCTTTAGACCTACTAAAGCAGCAGCCGCCGCTCCAAATGTAGCAGCAAGAGTTGCTCCGCTATATAACTGTACGGAAATTAAACCAGAGTTATTTGCTAAAGTACCACCATTTTGAATTTCTGTATCAAGAACAATAGCTTTTGCTTCAGCTCCTGATGCAGGATCCATAATAACAATAGTGTCATTTATAGAGATTACGTTAAAAACAGTTACTCCATCAACAGTACTACAGTCTAATTGAGTTGCAGCACCTGCAACACCTGTTACCGCGGTGTATGCAATATGTAATCTGTTTTGTTCAGACCAAATTACTTGATCTGATGTCATAGGCATTTCAGCGCCTACCATTCTTAGGAATCCAGATAATGTTCTGTTTCCATATCTTTCGACTTCTTGTTCATAAATTTCTGGAAGAAATTGTTGTGCGAAATCTGCGAAGTTACCAGGTACACCTGCACCACCACCGTTGTCGGTCCATTGAAGGTAATTAGTAGCTAACGCTTGTTGAGTTTGAGATGGGACTATCGCCCCAAATTGTGGTTGTAAAGCCATAATAATAATTTTTTGTTTTAGTTAAATTTGTGTTTTTTTATTTTAAGTTTTGAAGAATCTTGACCTGTAACTGCTCTAACTTTTATACCACCTATAAAAACATCTCCCGAAGCCACTTGACGTGGTTTAGTAGATATATTTTTAGACGAAGTCACAACCTCTCTTACAGCATCGGCTTTGCCTTGCTCATAAAAATGTTGCGCTAAAGTATCTGCATTACTAGCCGAGTATAGGGCTTTATGATAACCTTTTTCATCTACTACTTCTCCTTTGTCATTTAAGAACGTCTTAATGAAATTAGAAATATTAGACTGGGATTCACCAACTTGAGCAGCGTTTTTAACAGAATATCTAAATTGTTTTTCTCCAACGTTAAATTCAAAACCTTTGAAATCTTTGTTAAATAAATTCTTAGTTCTATTTCTAAACTCCTCATGCTGTACTTTACTCGTTTCCTGTTCTTCCGTATAGCGATTGAAAAAGTCAGTGGCTTCTTTTTGATCTTTAGTAGTACCAGGTCTCAACTTGATTTCCTCGTAATATTTACCTTTAAGATCTTCTAAAAAGCTTTTGGCTTTTGCAACTTCTTCTTTAAACGCAATTTTTTTCTTGCGTATATCTCTTGCCTCATCTAGTTCTTCGTCGTATTCAAAATCTTCTAAAAGAAGATTTACATCTTCAGAATCTAAATGTGGTTTACTTTTTTTATAGTATTCATGAAGTAATGTGCCACTGTCAACAGAACTATAATCTGCATTAAGTCTTACATAATCTTCTACATTTCCACCGGTTTCCTCCATGAATGAAACTAGTTTTTCAACGTTTTCTGGTAAAGATCTACCAAGAACTTTTTCATCTCTTTTAGCTTCAGCTATTTCTTTTTTTATTACTTTAACCTCTTTTTGCTCTTCAGCGGTTATTTCTTGTAAAGGAGAATCCGTTTGATTTTCTATTTTTTCTTCGGTGGTCCGTACATTTTTAACCACTTCTTCGCTGTTGCCACCGTCTTCTTGCTTTTTGATAGTAACATCGCTACCATCTGTCTTTTGTGTTTGAACGGCATTTGTTTCTGGGTTTATAAGTTCTTTTGGAATTGTAACTTTAGTAACGTTTGAAGGGATATCCACCAAAGGTTCTTTAAAGTTTACTTTTACTGGTTCGCTTGTCGAACCGACTAATTGTTTTGGTTTTTTAGATTTAACCTTAAAAGACCCTTCTTGTTTTACTTGTTCTGACATAATATAATATAATAAAAATTAATAAAATTGTTTAAGTTTACTGGTTACCAAATCCTGATAAGTCCATAACTTCTGGTGATTCAAAGTTTGTAGGTATTGAATCGTTTTGTCTTTGACTAATCATTTCTGATTGTTGAGTAGCCTGGATTTTTGTTCGCTTATCCTTGCGATCTTCTATTTGTTTTTCTTTTGTTTGCTGAGCACCTATTTTTGCTTGCTCTAACTGCATGTTATATTGAAACTCTTCAGCCATTAATTGTTTTTTAATTTGAGCTTCTGTTTGCATTCTTTGTATTTCAAACTGAGATTTAGCTTGTTCAATGTTAACTTGTGATTCAGTTAACGCTTGTTGTTTTTGTAATTCAGCTAACGCGGCAGCTTGCGATGCTTCAGCGTTTGCCTTACCTTGTGCTTCAATATTTTCTAATTGAATAGCCCTGTCTTTTTCAGATTTTAGTTTTTGCTTGTATTTTAAAGATTGATTAGCTAATTTTAAATTTTTAACCTCTCTTATTTCAATAGCATCTTCTAATCCTATATTACCTATTTTTAAAGCTATTTGTATATTTTGTTCTAATATTGCCTTCTCTTCTTCTTCTGGTTCTAATTCTAGAAAAATTCCAAATTCATGCATACTTAATTTGTCTATTTCTTGTAATGTAGCAACATTAAAAGAATTTATAGAATTCATTAAGGCATTTTTAGTTAAAGGGAAATCTAACATATCACTTACACGTAGACTAATATTTTCACAAGTACGTATTGTTAAATACATTAATGATTGTAGAATGTGTTTAGTAGCTGTATTAGAAGCATTAGCTGCCATTTTTTGTAATCCGACTAAAGCGTTTGAATCTGGTTTACTACCATCTCTAGCTTCATTAAGCCCAGTTACATCTCTTATCATTTGTAGATAATATTGATAAGTTTGAATAAGAGTTTGTATCTTAGCATTACCAGAAGAGCTTTGTAATTCTTGAATAGGTACTTTACCCATGTTAGGATCACCGTCTTGTGTTAAGCTTCTACCAACTATACTACCAGTTTGAAAATACATATTCAAAGCTTCTTGTGGATTGTAATTAGTTCCATTACCTAAATCAACTTCAGCTAAACCATCGACATCAACGTATACACCATCAGGTACCATACGCGCTAAAACTTGTTGAATTTTTAAATGCGTTAACTGAATCATATCAGCAAAACCTATACATCTACTCACTAAAGATTCTATTCTACCCTTGTACATCCTAGGAGCACATATAGAATAGTTCATTTCTACTTTAGTTTGATCGCTATATGGACGTGTCATATTTTCAGCCAGTTTCCATTGTAGCATTTTGTCATGCCCTAGTATTTTAGCACCACTATATAAAACTTCAATACTTCTAGCCACTCTCTCAAAATTATCATTTTCAGGCGGATTAAAAGTATCTGGTTTTTCTAAAGCTTTCATTAAGCCTTGTTCTGTTTGTTTTATTTTAAATACTTGATTGTTATATGTTTTGTATTCAAAATATAATATTTGTATGGTATTACGCTCGTCTTGACCCCTAAGGTTTCTTGTATAATTAGAATTGCCAGGGTATTTTTCTATTTCTTTAAGATCTTCTTCTGTTAAATAAGGAAACTCTTTTACTAATTCTTCTAAACTAATACTTTTAACTTCACCTACGTAATAAATATCTTCAAAATTAGGATCTTCTGTATAGGAATAAATTAAATTAGCAGGATCTACATAATCAATAGTTACTCCGTTAGCTAAATTAAAACTTGTTTTTGTTGATGAAATACCTATAACAGCTAAATCATAAGCTAATCGTTTTCTTATTGAATCAAATTTGTTGTAATTTAAAACATTACTAATAACTTCTTCCTCAGCAATTTCAATAGACTGTTTGTAATTTAACTGCAAATACAAATCTAATTCTTCTGAATTTTTTGGTAACTTCTCTGGTTCTGAAGACGCATTAAAGCTTTTACCAGTTGCTTTGTTTAGTTGCGCAATCATCTCCTGATTCTCGATGTCTCTTAAAGCATTAAAAGCAAAATCAGTTCTTTGTTTTATAGCATATGGATCGGAGGCAAAAGAGTTTATTTTATAAGTTCTCCCCGTTACACCATTCACAACTATATCTACAAATTTAGATAAAACAGCAACAGGCTTCCAGTCTAGGTTTAAGTAAGATAAGTCACCATTAATAGATAATTCATTTTTATATTTTTCAACGCTTTGTTCTCCTCTTGCATATAGCTTAAGTTCATCAAAATATCTAAAATTAGTACCATATCTATCTTCACCACCCACGCCATTGTTACCTCTAAACCATTCATTTTCTATAGCTCTTCCTACGAGTCTACCGTATTCAATACTATTTTTCTCTGCATCAGGTACTACCTGACTTGGGAAAGAACTATTTATATTAGTATAAACCATTTATTTTATTATTTGTGATGTATGCCCTTTATTATTATATTTTTTAAAGCCTAGTGGATAAACTTCTTTTTTTATTTTGAAAACAGGAACATATCTATTTTTATTACATGCCATAAGAGCTAGTCCAGAACTAATAGAGGCATCGTGAGAAGTTCTATTATTTATATTAAACGCAGCCCAATCTTCTAATGTTCTTTGAAAATACATATCACCGTGTGATGTTTCTTTTAATCCGACAAAATCTTCTATATAAGATTCAATAGCGGAAGCGTGAGATTGCTTTATGTCTTCACTTGAATTAGGTATACCACCTATTTCTTTTTCAGTAATAGATAATTTGGTATAAACTTTATCTGGTCTATTCATTGCAAAACCTCTGTAACCTCTTCTTTTAAAATGATACAATAATCTTGGTTTATTATTTTCAGCTAAAATTGGCATACCATAAAATATACAGGCCATTAATACATCTTCAAAAAAGATTTCTGCAGTTTGTGGTCTAGCAATGTATTCTAAAAAAAAGTGATTAATAGGCGCATCATCCATAGTGAATTTAGTTAAACCATGAAGTGATCCATTAGATCCTTTGTTATCCACTGTTCCTGAAATATCGTAAGGATCACAGCCAAATGCACCCATGTGCTCGTTTCCTGGATATTTAATACCATTCTTAATTATAATTCTATTTTGAGTTTGAACTTGTGGAACCCAGGTTATAAAAAATCTACCATTTTTGTTTGGGACAAAATCTACAAAAGTATCTTTAGCGCCGTTTCTCCATAAAAAACTTCCTTGCGTTACTAAACCAGAATTTCCAGCGTCTTGATTAAAATCTATTTGATCATAAATTTTAGTTAAATTAAATAACGATTGTTTTGTTTCATCTCTAAAAGCGTGCTGTTCAGTTCTTGGAAACTGCCTATAATATTCGTTTAAACTATCTTGATCATCTTTTAATCCATCAACTTCGTTTTCCCAATGACTTATAACTCCAACATCTATATCTAGCCCATCAACGCTTTGTACGGCTTTTTTGGGTGTTTCAAATACAGGTATTCCGTAAGAATCGATGAATCCTTCGTAATTCCATTCCATAGGTATGAACAAACTATATAGTCCTGAGCTAGTCTGGCCATTGCGGTTTCTCTTGTTAACGTCTGAACCATAATAAAGTTTTTTAAAATTAGCTCCACCTTTATCTAATGCGTTTGACGTTGATCCCATCATGCATTTACCTATAATTCTAGAACCTAGTCTTAAGGTTGTTTTTGTAACTCTCCAGTTGTTTAATATATTATCTGGTCTTTCCCATTTTCCACTTTCATCATGAGCTAGTAGTTTTAATTTTTCACCATCATAAGAGTTGTCTCCTGTATTTTTCCAGTCAATAGTTGTATCTAATCCTTCTAATTCTTCTAAAGCTTCGCCTGAGTCTAATTTTCTTCTTGTTAATTTAGAGGCTGGAACACGATAGGCAAGTTCTGTTTTTGGACGGTCCATACCGTCTTGTATTGGTTTGAAAAAGAATGGATAGTTAACGGAGATAGGTACAACTTTATCGGTAAACATTTTTTTAGCATCTGATCCTGACTTGGACAAAATACCATATCTTGAGTCACTAGATATTGTTGCTTGGTTAACAAGTTCACTTGATGCCATAAAGGAGAAGCCAGACCGTCTGTTTTTGAGGTAGCATATACCATAACATCTTTTATCGGCTTTACAAGCTTCCCAGAATATAAAGAATAATCTGTTTGACTCCCTAAAATCTGCTGCCCCAACATCAATCTTGGACCACTGCAAGTACATATAATGAGACCCAGTAATATAAGTAGGATTAGTCTTGTTATTGAACCAATAACCTTCATCTCTTTTTTTAAACTCTCCATCAATATAATCATACCATTTTTCTTTAAAATGTTGTGGATAACTGTTCCACTCAAATACACTTTTAATTTTTTCTAATTGTTTAGGTAAAAATTCACGGCACCACTTATTGTTTTCTTTAATTAATTTATGTTCTAATAAGGGTAAACCTATTTTTAAATTTTGGATTTCTATAACTTCACCAATTTTACCAGTTTTACTTATTACTATAATATCATGTTCTTTATTGTAACCATACTCCCATTGTTTACTCTTATTTTTTCTTTTAAGTATATGGGGTTTTATTTCGTTAATTAAAACCTTAGATAAAATTTGTTGATACATTATTTAGATCTTCCTTCAGCAAAACCTTGAAAAGCTTTTTCTTTAGGATTTAAAGGTTTGTCTTCTAATATGTTTTTTTCATCTTCAATGCGACTTAGTATTTCAAAAGCATCGAATATGGCTAGTTTTTTTGTTGCTGCCGCGTTTTTTAAACGATCTGCAGATATATCATCATCTGAATCTACAATAGGTTCTTTAGCTACCTTAATTAATTCCTCAACTGCTTTGTGCCCAGCTTGGATTATACTCAGTTTGGTTTGCTTGCTGTTCATACTTTATAACAATATCATTAGATTTCATACAATATAGTCTATCATTATTAATAATAAACTCAAATTCTCTGTTAGGTTTAAACCCAACAACATCACTCTCGTTAATCCCCGCATCTTCTAAGGACTTATTACCGTATTTTAATGTACCTATAAGTTTTTTTTCTTTCTCTAACTCTAGATCATTGTCGTTTTTAAAAGGCATTATAAAACAACGGTCACCAAATGATTTCCATGTGTCTGATTTTTTATATAAATATATTTGATCAATTTGACAAAAATACAAATTATTTTTAAAAAACTTACTACTATTTTTTTCTTTACCTTTTGTATCATAATATCTTCTAAAAATGTTATGATGAACAATAATTTCATCACCTATTTCTATTGAAGTATTGAAAGCTAAAGGAACTGCAATAACTTTTGCTCTATTATTGACAAATTTATGTTTTTCTATACTTGTGTTTAAAACAAGTTTTTTGTTATCAACATTTATAGAATTATCATAAACTTTCCCTATAGGTTCTATAAGAAAATCATAAACACTTTTCATTAATATTCTAAATCATATTCAACGGATACAGCCATGTTAGAATTAAATTTTTTCCATGGCAGCACCTCGTTGTTTTTTTTAATGTAAATGTTATAAGATTTATCTACTGGATCTAATAGAATATATGCTATTTCATGACCTCCATAAACCGGTTGGCCTACAGCATAATGCATAGCATCATTCTTATAATCAGATCCAATACTGATTTTTCTTATAACTGAGTCCATTTCTTAAGACTTAGCTTCTTCTTTTTCTTTTTGCTCTACTAAAGTATACTCACCAGTAGCAAGATCTATATTTATAGGTCCATACTCTTCTTCAAGTTTCTTTTTAGAATCTTCACTTATTTTACTTGCTTCGCTAAATTCTATTTTAAGAGAACTTTTTTGAACCTCTAAAACACCTATTTGATTTAGTATTTGATTTAGTTTTCCTTGTGATTCTCTAATTTCTTTTAACTGTTCTTCAGTTATTTTTGCGTTTTGTTCTGCCATTTTAATTTAATTTGATTGTTAATTTATTATTTATTTGTTCCTACTTATATAGTCACTTGTATATTAATTATTTACCTATTACTAAATTGCCTGCAACTGTTTCAGCTCCAGTAACTGGGGCAATCAAAAGATAGTCTACGACTACAGGTAATATTGATCCTTGTGGTACATTTTTAAAGTCTATTGCTTCAGCTACACCTGGTAAAGAGTCTGACACTCTAGTCACTGAAAAAGTAGCGTTTAATCCACTACCGTCTTGAGCAGCTGTAATAATATCACCAACTACGTAACCTGTTCCGCCAGCATTAATAGCCGCCACAGTCACTGCTCCATTTGGTGCTGTTGCTAGTGTTATCGAGGCGTTACCACCACTACCACCTTGCACTATTGTTAACACATCTCCAGCGGAATATCCAACTCCACCATCTGTTATAGTAAATCCTGTAATTCCACCAGCTCCGTTTACGGTGTCAATGGTTCCGGATAATCCTCCACCTTGTGCAACTGTAAAACCAGCTACACTATATCCAGTTCCTACAACTATCGCATTTGTTGTTGGGACAGGAACAGTTAAGGTTAGTGTTAGGCCTGAACCGTTTGATGCGGGTACTGTACTAACTACAGTTGTAGTTGATGCTCCTGCAATATAACCACTTCCACCACTTGTTAAACTTAAAGCTGCAACAACTCCTTCTGGACCCATTACACCTGGCAGTATAGCTCTAACATTTCCAGTTGTACCTACGTAAACAACTGAACCAGTTAGATTAGTACCTAGTGTTCCGGTTTGATTTTGGAACAACCAAGCGGAAGGCGCACTAATAGTATTTGTTGGTGCATACGCTTGCGCTCTACCTATATACCCATCGTTTGTTGGAAAATTTCCCATATTTAATTATTTATTTATTTGTTTTTTTTATTTTTTCAATGCTTCGTCCACCAAAATAAGCTCCGATAACAGTAATCAAAACAAGTTGAAGAAGATCCACCCATTTTTCTTCTACTTGAAATTGAATTGATCCTGAGTCTATAAAAACCATAAGCACGGTGCTTAAAATTAAAAAGACCATTACCATTGGTCTAACGGATCGAGTAAGCCAATTACCGTGTTCTAAATCTGCTTTCCATCTTTCAGTTACGTTTTTCTGCATAGCAGCTTCCGCGGCTATAAATATTTCTGTAATTTGTTTTTCAAAATCAGCTTTTTCATCTTTAGTTCTTACAAACTTATCTACAATACCTGTTAGTTTTTCAATAATACTAGTGCCAGCGTTTCCAAATAATTTAGATAAAATTTTTTCCATTATCTTTCTTTTCTTTTTTGTTCGGATTTTTTTTGTTTTACTTTTAAATCTTTTCTTTCTTGTTTATTTGATTTTCTTATATCTTTCTTGTGAGGATCTTTCCCTAAACCAAGACTTTTTCTACTTTGTTTTCTTTTTTCTTTATCAAGTTTTTGCTCTACTCTTAATTCTTTTTTTTCGTAGCGGTCTTGTTTTTTATCATAATTTTTATCATCTGTATTTTCAAAATAATGATTAGCAGCTTTTTGCCCTGTATCTTCTAGTTTCTTAGAAAGTCTTTTTTCTTTTCTACTAATACCCCTCTTATTTAAGGGACTTTTTGCCATTAATACGCTTGAAAATTTATTCATAATTATTTTGTTTTTTTATATGCTTCTTTCTCCCAAGCTAATAATGCAGAACCTTCCTTCATTTTAGATCTTGGATATGTTTTACCTTTCCAATATACGTTTTTATTGTCATAATCTAAATCACCTCTTTTCATTTGATCTATATGAATTTGCTCGTGATTTATTACTTCATCTTCTTGCTCCGGTGTTAAACCTTCTTTAACAATAATTGTACCGTTGTTATTGGCTTTTCCCACAACTCCCTCTTCTAATTTTACTCTATATATAGGGGTATTATCAGACTTATAGGGAGGATTACTTAGTTTAAATGTCATTTTAAGTTTTGTAAGGAAACATTTTGTTTAATCTATCTTTTCTAGCAGAGCAGCCGCAAGGGATATTTAATCCGCTTGCGACTTTATCTACTAAAGTTTTTACTCCAGTTGCTTGGGTTACTTTTTCTATACTATCGCCTAAGCCTTTGGATTTCATGTTAAGCTACTGTAAAGCTCTTGAAGAAACAAGAATTAGCTTGTACATAAGTAACTAAAGCAGCTGCCGTTGCACCACCTTGTGGTACACCAACTGTAGATTTAGCTCCACCTGGATTACTAGTCATTGCTCTTAGAACCGCATCTTTCATTCTTGAATTGTAAGCCGCCCAACCTGCTGCGTTTGCTGCTCCTACGAAAGGTGCATTACCTGTTGGTGTAACTACTGTTGAATTAATACTTACTTCAATTGTGATTAGAGTACTTCCTGCGGAAGAGTCCATTCTTAAACTAATTGTACTTAGTCCGCCTGCTGTTGTTGCAACTGTTACAGAAGAGATTTTACCAATAGGTACTAAATTGTCTCCTTCCATTTGTGGTGCTGCTGCTCCACCTCCGACAAATGCGCCGGTAACTGGAAAATTAATAAATTGTGCCATTTTTTTTCTTTTTTTGTTTGTTAATATTTGTTAATGTTTTTTTGATTTATTCGGTTGTCTCCGTTATGCTACGTTGTTATTTGTTTCTATAAATTGATCAGAAGTGTCATACGCTACTTCGTTAAGAAATCTAGCCAAATGCTCAGAGGTATGATTTGAACGCTTAAAATTATCTAAATTTTTGCTTTTAAAACCATCTTTTTTTGTTAATTTATCTAATATTTCAGGTGTAATTTTAGAATCCATTAAAGCCTCTATAATCTTTTCATCTCCTTGCTCAAGAATATCTCGTTTAAAACCTTGTAAGTGTGCGTAATACTCTTTTCCAGCTTTAGGGGCTTTGGTTATTGGATTTTGACCTTGACCCATTTGATGTGCATATCTTATGTATTCATTAAAATTTTGATTTCCACCAGGATTCCAACCTGGATTAGTACTGTAATTACCTTTTTTTATCTCCTCGTCTGTTATTCTATTCATTAATTGCCCTTGAAGATCATCAAATTGAAAACGATTCGAAGTGTTACCAGCATAATCCGCGCGCATTGTATCATTTCTAACGCGGCTATTTTTACTTTCATTGAAATCTGGATTTAATGTTCCGTATTCTGATGTATCATCAGGCGTGTTTGGTCCAAAAGGCTTTTTTAAAGTTTCTCCTCTGTATTGACTAGCTACAACATTTTCAACCTCACCTGTTTCTGGATTTACTTGTGGCTGAGTAAAAGGGCCAGGTTCAAAATTTCTTGGACCGAAGCGAGTAGTATCCTTGGCACCTCTTCCAGAAGACTTAATCGCCATGTTGTGCGTCATTTCATGAACAGCCGCACCACGGTCGTTTACATCTTGCACCATAGAACTTCCACCACCAGTTGTTTTTCCTGTACTATATCCTAAGTAGCTTCTTGCAACATCGTCATGACTTGCGGGTTCTACAACCCTAGATTCAAGACCATTTAAAATTGCTTGATTAGCCATTATTTGTGTGTATTCATTAAATCCAGCTTCTTCTCTGTTAACCATTGGAGCACTTGTGTTTACACCGCGATTCACTCCACTTGTACTTAAAGGACGGTAAGATGGATTCGTATTATGAGATTTAATATTTTCCGCTAATTTAGTTTGTGTTCTAGGATCACTATAGTATTGTGACATTATTCTAGCGTTGTCAACTTCTTTATTATCTACGTACCCCGTGTCTTTGTCGTACCATTGTGGATTTTTAATTTTTGATCTGACATTACCTACCTTAGTATAATTTGGGTCAACATTCCTAATGTTTTCTACACTTTCTTGTAACTCTGTTTTATTAAACTTATCTATTTTGATGTTTGATTTTTTTGTTTCTTCAATACTTTTTTTAATACTAGTGTCCAATGGATTTCTCTTATTCATATCTTGCCTTCTAACATTAAGACTTTCAACGCTTGCTTGATTAGTTGGATTTATCAAATTCTTTCTTATCTTATTAAGAAGGTTTTTAGGATCTGGTTCAGACGTCTTTAAAATAGGACTTAAACCAAATGACATCTTCTTAGAAATCATTATTATTTATGTTTGATATTATTTTTTTTAGTAAACTCATTATGTAGATGTAAAGCACTTGCTTTGTTAGCTATAGGATTCTCGTTTAATAAATTTTGAGAATGTCTACTCATCCAAGATCCTTTCATTGGTACAGCAGAACCATATTCTTTCATATGATTAGGTGATTCATGACCCATGTTTCCACCTTTGTAGTTGTAGCTATCATGAGCATCATCATATAAAGCTTGAGCATGACCGAAGTGGCCCTCTTTTTCTTGTTTTTTACCTCTTTTAACATCTTCTTCTTCCCAAGAATTTGTTTTGTGCATAGGTAATGATGAGTTAAATTGTTTTTTTCCTTTTGGCATTTTAGGCATAATATTATTTTTAAATTATTTATTTATTTTTTTTTGTTTTTACTGCAAAAACTTGAAGCAGCACCTACGCTTCCAAATCCCCATTTTTTTAAAGCTATTGCTTTTTTAGTAGGATTTCCTTTACTATCTTTCATAGGACCTTTCATTCCAGAAAATCTACACGCAAAAGAAACTCTACGAGGACCAGTACCACTAGTTTGTCTACTACCTAGTTTTTTACCAGTTTCCTTAGTATATTTTTTACGCATGCTTTTATTCTGCTTTTCGTACGATTCATTTGTAATGTTAAGTGGAGAATTTGGCATAATAGTTTTTAAATTACTTTTTTCCTTTATATAAATCACCCCCTGGCTTAAGTCTTTTAGCTAAAGCTTTTCTTGCGGGTGTGCATGTTTTTTTTGTCATAGGTGTACAGTAACCTTTATGATCTGGATTTATTCCCATAAAATTTATAGGTCCAGTCTTATAAAATGGAGAAGCCATTACTTATATACTTTAGCGGCTTGAGTGATAGGTTGAGCTATGTATTTTGTTGGGTATTTTAAAATTTCCATACCTGTAATTCCTGAGCTAGAACCTTTACCATGTGGTCTTCCGCCTTGATCTAAAGGTCCATCCCATATATGAGATTCACCTACTACACCAACTTTACTACCTGGTTTTAATTTTTCCAATGAAGGATCGTATTTGTTATCGTGCATAATTATTTTTTTAATTGTTTTGTCTTTTTAATTGGCGCATTTTTGTAAACTCCCGGATAGTTAGTACTATTATTTCGAGTCCTATTTTCTGTATGATAGCTAGCAAAAGCAACACCTTTTGGCATGAACTTCTCCCAACCATTAGCATAACTTTCCTTAAATTTGTCGTAAGATCGTTTAGTTATGTCTGATGTTCTTATACCTTGATTCGTGGGGTTAAAAAGTATTTTTTTTGCTCTACCAAACAAACTAGCATCATCCCCATCTATACTATTTCTAGCTTTTTCTCTTTTGTATGTTTCTAATGACCTTTTAGCGTGTGGTTCACCTTTATGCATCCCAAAAGGAGAGACTTCTTGACCTGGGAACATTTGAGCTCCTGGCACAGACTGTTGTCTTTGCTCTTCAGATCCATATATTTGTTGTGCAGCATTAGTTGCCCCTTGATTAAACAAAGGTCTTGAAGTTCCTTGAACATTACCAGGCATTGGTGGTTGATAAGTCATTGAGTCAAGTGCAAGATCTTGTGGCACGGTACCTTGTGGTGACATTTGATTACCCATCATTTTTGTAGCTGAACCTATATCATTTTTAGGTTTTTGTATAAGCGAATCATATTCGTCTTGTGTTGGCAGTGAAAAAGAGCTTACTGGTTGCACATCTATTGGTTGTGTCTTTAATTCGTTAACAGGTTCTACTTCAGGACCAGGTGGTAATGGATCTTTTTTCTTTTCACTTTTTGGAATATTGAAACTTACCTGCGGCACATCCATCATCGGCATGTCACTAGGTGTAATTATTTGTTCTCCATAACCGCCATCAAAAGAAGGTAATGTAGATTCCATTTTTACTGGAGTTGTTTTGTATGCCATAATTTTTTTTATCTATTTTTATCTGTATTAACATTATGAATAGAGGTTTGTAAAACTTTATCTATATATGTTAATCCTTTCATTATTTTATTACTTCTTGGGTTTGTTGGTAAATCCTCTTCACCCACTATTATTTTATATACTCTTTTAATAAGTTGTTTACCTTTAAAAGATACTTTGTATATATTATATTTTTGATCCGATCTATTTCTTTTTCTCCAAACAGTAATCCATTCGCTTTGTATTAATCTATTCCATCGCCTATTGTCCCAGCTATAAGAATATGTCCCCATTTTGAAATCTTTGATTGTAAATAGATCTATACAATCTAAGTATATTAATAGTTCTAAGTCAGCATCGTTTAAATCGTTGTTTTTACACGCCCATTTTCGAATTATGCGGTAATGTTTAAAAATATTAAAATCTTTGAGGTCTGCCGCCTCTAAACGCTTCATAGAACTATAACAACGTCTTGTAGTTTAATAACGTGTAGTTTTTCTTTATTTATTTCTATACCATGACCAGCATGCTTATCATAGTATATTTCATCGTCTTTTTTTACACCCATGACTTCATCACCTATCTCTAAGACAGTTGCTTTCATATAGCGTATATCTTCTTTATGTAATTCGGCTAATAATAAACCACCTTTGGTTTTTGTAGAGCCTTCTTTATGTTTTTGTATAATTAAATTTTTACCTATTGCTTTCATCGATCCTCATATTATTAATTACACAATCAGTTGACAAAATAGTAGTTGCTACAGAAGCTGCGTTTTTTAAAGCGCTTTTAGTAACGAGCAAAGGATCAACAATGCCTGATTTAATCATATTCACCATATTTCCTGTAACCACATCTAACCCTTTGCCTTTTACTTCTGGAATTTTATATTTTTCAATACCAGCATTTCTTAAAATAGTTTCAAAAGGTGCTTTAATAGCATCTAAAAGAACTTGTTCACTTTGAGATTTTGCTTTTATAAACATAGAAGCATTTAACAGTGCAATTCCTCCGCCAGCTACAATACCTTCTTTTATAGCTGCTTTTGTTGCACAAACTGCATCTTCAACTCTATCTGTTTTTTCTTTTAACTCTATTTCTGAGTTTGCACCTACTTTTACTACTGCTACTTTAGCAGAAAGTCTTGATAATCTTTTTTCAAGCCTAATTGTATCCGCTGGGTTTTTTGTAGTTAATAATTCTTTTTTTATTTGTATTATTAAATCTTTAGCACCTTCATTTGTTCTATCTACTTGAATAATTGTTTCATTATCACTTGTTACACTTTTTATACAAGTTCCAAGCATCTCAGGGGTTATAAGATCTATATCATCACCTAAATCCTCATTTATAACAACAGCACCTGTTAACAAGGCAATGTCACTAAGCATGTCTTTTTTATTAATTCCGTATGTTGGTGCGTTAATAACGTTTACTTTAATATTACCTTTAGTTTTATTCATTGCTAAAGCTGATACCACTGCTGGTTCACAATCTGCAATAATCAACAAAGGTTTGTTTGCTTTAATAACGTATTCTAAAACGCCTTGTATTTTTCTAATACCTTCCACCGGGGATTCAACTAATAGTACTAATGGATTTTCTAATTCTGCAGTGTTACTTGTTTTGTTGGTTACAAAAGCCATATTAGTTAAGCCTTTGTCATATTCAACCCCATCAACAATTTCAACTCTTGTCTCACTTTCGGCAGTAGGCTCCATGATAACGATACCAGTTTCATCGACACCTCTAAAAGCATCTGCAATTAATAATCCCAAGTTTTTGTCATTATTAGTAGAAATAGTAGCAACTTGATCTATCATTTTTCCGGAAACTTTCACCGTATTTTTTTCAAGGTATTTTATTACTTTTTCTACGGCACTATCAATGCCTTCTTTTAAGTTTCTAGAACTTTCTTTATCTAAAACCTTATAAGCTTCTGTTAAAATTGAGTGCGCTAGTACCGTAGCCGTTGTGGTTCCATCCCCAGCCTCTTTGACGGTTTTTCTAGCAGCTTCCTTTAGAAGCGTAGCACCCATGTTTTCCACAGGATCTCTAAGAACTATAGAGTTTGCAACTGTAACACCATCTTTGGTTATAGTTGGATTTCCTGAATTATCTTCTAAGATTACACATTTACCGCTAGCCCCAAGTGTGGAGCTAACAGCTTTTGTGAGTGTTTCTATTCCTTTAAATATTTTATTCTTTGCCTCAACACCAAAGCTGAGGTTTTTGACGATTGCGTCTGACATAATTTGATTTGATTTAATTTGATTGTATTGAATTCTTATTTAAAGGTCTTAACAACTTGTGGTCCGTGAATATAAGCTAATTTACGCTTATAATGTTCAAGGGAAGCATCTATAGCTTGTTCAGCTCCTTCCATTGTTTCACGTCTTGTTACATCGATCCAAGAATCTTTCTTATTTGGATCTAGGTATTCAGTTTGATAAAAACCGTTTGGTAATTGTACAATTCGCCAATTTTTCTTTTGGGCGACGTGCTTAAATAGGTCAATGGTTTCTTCTGTGATTTGTGGTTGACTAGTCCACGTGTTAGTCTGGTAAAATAGTGTCATTGGTTTTGGTTTTAATTTGACATTGGTTATTGCCCTAAACCGGGCCGGTATATGTTTATTATCACTTGTTTTACTGTAAATTTACACTTTATTAAGGACAGTTGGTTACTGACTGTACTGTACCCGAACTTCCTGTTATTCTAAAGTATGCTAATGGAGAATCTCCAAGCGTTGCTCCGTTTGCAAAATATGGCCATTGAATACCTGATCCACCATCTACAGGACTTGAAGTATCATTGCTTAAATACACTATATCATTTACAACAGGGTATGTTGTAGATCCATCGTGATAATATGTATTTCCACCTGGAGCAGTCTGGCTACACATGTCAGCTACAAAAGCTGAAGGATTACCTACGTTAAACCCAGTTAAAGTTACACAGGTAGGGCAAGTAACAATACTATCAACAACTCCGTTTTGAACATACAAAGCTTGAGTTGAGTTTATTTTATAATACCCATTTGCTAACGCTGTAGCGCCTGTGCTATTAGAAAAGACAAAATAATTAACCTCAGGTAAATTACTTGTATTTGCATCTATAGTAAAATTATCATTTGAATATCCAGCTGCATTTTTAGCATAATAATAAGTTTGATTTTGAGCCGCAGTACAACAAGCTATAGTTGAACTAGCCGCGACGCTATTAGTTGTAAAACTAGGTAAAGTTATAGCACAAGGTGCAGTTACTCTCCAGGCGGTTCCACTACACGGTGCCATAATTTTTAAAGTACCATCAGAAGGGGATGCAGCGGTTTTTGGTATTACTAAAGTATAAATTATATTTGATACTGATAAATTTATATTTGTAGCCGCAGCTATTAAACCACTTTGAGTGTTTCCAGTAGACCCAAACTCTGTACCGTTCCAAACTGATTTAGTTAAAACATATCCACCAGCTGGTTGGTTTGCTATCAATGAAGATTCAGTACACCCTGCAGAAGTACTGGAACCAACAATATTATTAGTACCTGCAGCAGCTGTTATTCTTCCACCTGTATTAGAAGTTAATGTATTATATGTAACCCCATTATAAAGAAAAGATATACCATCTGGTACTCCAAATGCTATAAAATATATAACAATAGCACCTGTTGTTGTGCTAAAATCTAATTCAGCTTCAAAATAACCTATACCTCCACCTTGGCCAATAGCCGCCGTAGAAGTTCCACAGGATATTACAGGTGGAACAAATGATTTATTTAAAAACTCAGAATAAGCATGAGGAGCACTTTGATCAACTCCAGAGCCTGCATATATCCCAAATAAAGAAGTAGTACTTGGAGTACTTGTTGATCCTGAAGCTGGAGCATTAGTTGTTCCTGCTCTAGCTGCCTCAATATTAATATTGCTGGCTTTCATTGGATATTCTAGTGCCATTATTTATTACAATTACAGTTATCACAAACACAAGGTTTGTTTTTTAATTCTTCTATTTCTGCTTTTAAATCTTTTATTGCTTCTATTAAATATCCTGAGATATTTCCATAAGCAACAGCTTTGTATTCTCCCTCGTCATGTATTAATTCTGGAGCAACTTTTTCTAATTCTTGAGCTATAACTCCAGATCCTTTTTTACCGTCTTTATCA